>Ga0256842_1000484_pt1 | contig 35310 bp, 31 predicted proteins | sample 4559240metaG_FD_185973 | JGI IMG/M metagenome (GOLD analysis project Ga0256842, IMG submission 185973) | Hydrothermal vent microbial communities from Guaymas Basin, Mexico - 4559-240 | ecosystem: Environmental > Aquatic > Marine > Hydrothermal vents | place: Mexico: Guaymas Basin | collected...
CGACTTGCATGTGTTAAGCACGCCGCCAGCGTTCATCCTGAGCCAAGATCAAACTCTTAATTAAAATTTGTTTTTGCTCATTTTTTGTTCTGACGTTTTCTCGCTTTGTTTCTTTGTTTCTTTTTTTCTTTTTTTTTAGACATACTGTTTAATTTTCAAAGACCATTTATTTGTTTTTCACAACTATCATATCTTACCAATAATCGTGCCCGCTGTCAAATGTTTTTTTAAAATTATTTTTAATTACATGTTTTAGCGACATCTATCATATTACCTCTTTTCAATGAATTTGTCAAATGTTTTTTTATACTTTTTCAACTTCATTTCAGTGGCAACTCGTTAATAATAGCATTTAGTTTTTATAAAGTCAAATCTTTTTTTACAAAATGTTTACAAACGGTTTTTTTGTTGAGATAAAGCTATTGTAGAATTAAGTTAAAAACTATATACTTAAATAAGGTGCAAAAGTTAAGTAAATATAAAAAAGAAGGCAAATTATGATAAAAAAGATAATAGAAATTAAAAATATCAATAAAAAATACAAAGGTTTTGACTTTAACAAAAGTGAAAGAGGCGTTGGATTGTGGATTAAAAACATCTTTCAACTGACGTCAAACAAAGCGGATAGTACTTTGGCTTTAAAAGATATAACTTTTTCTATTTCAGAAGGCGAAATCTTTGGAATTTACGGATCAAACGGAGCAGGAAAAACTACTTTGATAAAAATACTAAGCGGACTTTTAAATCCAGATTCAGGAAGCATTAACATTAACGGTTCAAGTAAAAACTATGATATCAAAAATTCAATAAGCTATATTTCAACAAATGGTTGGATGGGACTTGAATGGCAGCTGACAGTAAGAGAAAATTTAATATTATACGGGGATATCTTTGGAATGAAATCAAAGCTTTTAAATAAAAGATCTGATGAAATTCTTGAATTAATAGGAATGAGCGAAAATAAAAATAAAAACATATCTCAACTTTCAGCAGGAATGAGACAAAAACTCACAATAGCTAGAGGACTCCTTATAGATAAACCTGTTATGTATTTAGACGAACCTTCTGTTAGTTTGGATGTGAATTCAGCTAGAGATTTAAGGCACATTGTAAAGACCTATACTAAAAAAAATAATAAAACAGCTATTATAACAAGCCATGTTCCAGCGGATTTGGCAATTTGTAATAGAATAATGTTTTTATCAAAAGGGGAAATAATCGCTCTTGAAACTAAAGAAAAATTATACGAACCATATAAAAATAGAAAAGTATTGGATATGAAATGCTTGTATTTTAAAGATGAATATCTTGAAGTTATAAAAAACTTTGAAAGTGTTTTAACAGCAACAGCAGATTTTAGTAAAAATTCAAAAGACTATATTGAGATAAAAGCGGTAATTAAAAACGATAAAAAACTAGTGACTGAAATAATGGATATGCTTTTAGATAAAAACGTTATAATTTTAAATATGAATGTTAAAGATGTTTCCATTAAGGAAATATATGAATACTATGTAGTAGATAAAGAAACCAGAGATTAGGAAACCATTAAAAATGTTGGAGAGGTGCGATACTATGGGGAAATTACGAAGCGAGTTTGATTCTCTAATAATGTTCTCTAAGAGAGAATACATTATATGGTCATCTTATAGAATGAACGCTTGGATGTGGGTTTTAGATACATTTTTTAATACAACAATATTTTTCTTTTTAAGTCTTGTTACAAAGGGAGCAACTATAGACTTTTTCCCTTATGGAACAAACTATGTAACTTTTATAGTATTAGGTCTTAGTGTATACTACATATCATTTACTAATCTAGGAGATCCATTCCCAAGAGTAGCACGTATTTATTGGGGCGGAACAATGGATTTATATATGTTAAGTCCGCTTTCTTATTTTACACCAATGATGGGTGTTATGTATAGATCCGTAATAGACGATTATCCAAGAGTAATACTTGCTTTATTATTTGGCGGCGTGTTCTTCGGAGCATCATATAACTTTGGCAATTTGGGCTTATCAATGATTTTATTAACGCTCCTATTAATATCTACATTTGGAATAGGTATGATTAGTGCAAGTTCATTTTATTTATTTAACTTTAAACAAAAAGCAGAACCTATTAGATTTATATTTCAAGATATAATTATAGCGCTTACAGCAGGATATTATTATCCTTTAACAGTACTTCCTTATCCATTGCAAGTATTAGGAAGCTTTATACCGCATACTTATGCTTTAGATGCTCTAAGAAGACTTATTATCCCAGGAGGAAATTTATATGTAAAAGTACTGCCCCTTCAAAAGGTAATAAATATTCAGCCTATAACGCTGGATATTATTATATTGGCAATAATGTCAGTCATTGCATTACCACTAGGATGGTGGATGTATATTAAAGGGATTAAAAAGGCAAGAAGGGAGGGAACTCTTACAAGATGGCAATAGAAAATATAATAGAATTAGAAAATATAGTTAAAACTTATAAAATAAAAGAAGGTTTCCGAAAGTTTAAGCCTTTTAATGCAATAGACGGTGTAAGTTTAAATATTGAAAAAGGAGAAATTTTTGGACTTTTAGGTACAAACGGTGCAGGTAAAACTACTTTAATAAAAATAATGGCCGGTCTTTTAGAAGCAGATAAAGGCAGCGGAAAAGTATTAGGCTACGATATATATGAAAACCATAAAAAAATACGTTCAAATGTAAGTCTGGTTGCTCCGACAGCAGATGTCGGAACAGATAATAATTTAACCGTAAAACAAAATCTTGAATTTTGGGCTGTAGTTTATAATCTTCCTAAAGAAAAAAGAGAAGAAAGAATAGATTATCTACTTACTTTTTTAGGATTAAAGGAATACGAAAACTTTTGGCCAATGAGTATATCCGCAGGTATGCGGCAAAAATTAGCCATTGCGAGATCTCTTCTTGTACAAAATCCAATTTTATTTTTAGATGAACCGACCGTTAAATTAGATGCTAAAGGTGCAGAATCAATTAGAAAATTTATAAAAAAAATCAATGTAGAATTTAATACAACTATTATTCTTACTACACACTATATCTTTGAAGCGGAAGAATTATGCAGTAGGGTAGCCATAATGAACAAAGGAAAAATAAGAAGTTGCGATACAATAAATAATTTAAGAAATAATCTTGAAAAATATGATTCGTTTACTATTAAATGTGAAACTCTTAAAGCTAAGACTATCGAAAGATTAAAACTTGAAGAAAATATTATTGAATGTAATTTCAAAAATAATGAATTAAAAATTATAACAGATAAACTAGAAAAAACTATTGATTTAACAACTAGAGCTCTTAGAAAAGAAAATATTCAAATAGAATCCATAAATACAACAGAATATTCATTGGAAGATATTTTTATTAAGGTTACAACAGAGGAGGAAAAAATATGAATTTTATAAAATCAAGTTTATCATTCACAAAACTTGAATATAAATCACTTAAATTTTATCCTTCGAGTTTTATATTATCGGTTATAAAATCCTTTGTTACAATGTCCATGTGGCTATTTGTATCATTATTTTTAAAAGATTATGCTACTGAAGCATTATCCAATTATAACGGAGATTTTGTTTCATATATGGTTATAGGAGTAGTATTTTTTCAAAGTGCAAGTGCAATTTTAACTTTGCCTTTTCAAAGTTTAAGTACAGCTTTCTGGGATAAAAGACTGGAAATATATAATTCTGCCAATTATGGAATTTGGGCATTTATAGTAGGAAGACTTATATGGACATTTGCTTATAATTTTATAATTCAACTTAGCGTGCTTCTTTTTGCCGTATTTGTAGTAGGAGTTAAAATAAGCGCTAATATTTCAGTAATATCAGCAATTTTATTTTACTTATTATTTGTTATGACGAGCTTTGGAATTGGCTTAATCGGAGCAAGCAACTTCTTTAATTTAGAAGTTAAACAGGGCAGAGAACCTGTAACATGGATGACAGATGTATTAGCAAGAATATTCTCTGGCGTTTATTATCCTATAGCAGTTATTCCAAGTTCAGTTAGATTTGTATCATATTTTGTTCCCCATACTTATGCTCTTAACGGAATAAGACAAATAATGATGAACGGACAAAGTTTGTTCAGCAATACTATGCTTCCCTATGTATCTATAATGATGGTATTTTCTATAGGAACAATCTTACTAGGAATAAAGTTATTAAATAACGCTTTAATTAAAGCTGAAAACGGAAATGGTATTGGAATGATAGTTTAAGCCAACAAAACAATGAGTCGAAATTAATTATATATTAATACCTACTTGAGAATTTATTTTATTAAAAACCTATTATAACGAGATTATTGCAATGTTATTTTCTTGAGTAAAAATATCCATAATAATTCTGAAAAACAGATAAAAAGAATCTCCAATGAAATACCATTGAAGATTCTTACTATGATCTATATAAAATTAGTAACAACAAATAACAGATGCGCACTTATTCCCGCTAAAAGTCCACCAATAGTATGCGAGAATATTGCTTTATTAGCAAGTCTCCTCACTCCTAAAGAATCCATCATTCCAATATGAGTTGATAAGTAACCGCTCCAACACATTCCCATAGCAGTAAACACCGCAATTTCATTACCACTTACCAACCCTTCATTAATAAACTTTGTTACAAGCCCCAAAGCTGCTCCAACAGATCCTAAAGATGTAATTGGAAAAGCAATCGCCGCTGCATTTTTAAATCCGAAAAGCGGTTTAATAATTGGAGATAATAAACTTCCAATTTTAGGAAGAAGTTCAACTCCTTCATATGCTAATCCTTTATATACTGCTATACCATTATTCACTTCTGAAGGCCCAAATGTTAAAATCATAATCATCGTACAAATAACTAATACACCTGGAATTATCTCTAATCCCATTTCAACACCATTTTTCCCACCTTCTAAAATTGCATCCAATCCTCTTTCTAAAGGACTACCTTCTCTGATTTCACGAAATTCATTAAATTTTAATTCATTCGCTTTATTTCCTTTTTCCTTTTCAATATCTTCTTTTGTTACATTATAGTAAATTTTAGTATAATGCATCATTATTCTAACACTTACAATGCTTCCAATTATTGCTGCAATATTTCCAATTATTACCGGCTTAACGAATTCAGTTCCTTCACCTTGGCTAATCATAAATGTGCTCAATATTAATCCCATTCCAAAAGAAGTTCCAAGATTACAAAGAACAGGTACTTGGTAATTTTTAAAATACTTTATAAACCCTTTGTCTTTTGATAATGATATTATTGCAGGATTATCAGATAAATATGTAGTTATCGCTCCCAGTGATGCGGCTCCTGGTAATTTATAAAGCGGTTTCATAATTGGCGATATTATCATATTGATAAGAGCAACAACACCAAATTCAGATAGTAAAGCTGAAAAAGCTCCTGCTAAAACTGCAATTGCCATTATAAAGAACACTGTTGATAATAATAAATCATGAGCAGTTTTCATAATTGTATTAAACATGGGGCCAATTCCCATTTTAGAACTCAAATATCCAAATGCAATAATAATAAATAATAATAACACAAACGTTTCTATAGATATCGCTTTCTTTTGTCTCATTTTCTCCCCCCTAATAATCTAATCTCATTCTACTATATACTCTTAACCAATTAAAGATTTATATGCTTTGAAAATATTAACTTTTCTTAATTTTTAGATAATTTAGACAAAAGAAAAAAAGAGTAGTAATAGAAAATACGAAAATTTATCCGTTTCTTCATTTACCACTCTTTTATATTATTGTATTATAGTAAGCGTTTCGTTTATTTCTTCAGTTTTATAATTAAATATATCATAAATATCAGTAATAATTAATTCATATTCATCCACATCTGCAACTGTATCAAATGTTAAAATTACAATTTTATCTGTAACAAATAATACTTTATCAGTATCTATTGTATGATTATCATTTTCATCATCTTCATATTCAAGCACATAATCATTGTTATTATCTGACGAATTTGTATTTATACTTCTATTAAATTCCACTTTAATTTTATCATCAGAAATAAAATCCGCTTTAGTAATTTTAACATCACTTACACTCTTACTTGAACCTTTAACATTTTCAAATTTCATTTCAGTTTCAACACGATTTTCATTAATATCATAAATTCCATTTTTAATAACTACGTCTTCCGTTTCACTTTCTGTAAATTTACTCGAAAGAATAAGTGCTAAAATATATGGTTTTTCTTCATTAAGTACTTTTTTAATAATAGTTTCACCGTTAATAGTAATATATGCATTCTCAGATAACTTACTTAATTCTTCAGTAAAATAAAGATTAACCATTTTCTCATTTTCAGTCATAGCAAATTCAAATTCAACTACTGCATCATTTGAATCATTACTATAATCACAAGAAAAATCTTTTTCATAATTATCAAGTTCATCATAATCATAAATATCTTTTAAGTCATCAATTTCTAATTCATAATCATGACCTTTTTTCATATTTAAGAATTTCACATCAATCTGTCTATTCAAAAGATTTCCTGATCCTGTAAATTTAACTTCATATGATTGATTGTAATCCCCTGTACTAGAATCTAAATCATCCATCGAATAATTTGTTTTATTAAGAGCTGAATCATTGTCTAAAGGTTTATTAAATGTGAGTCTAATATAATCATCACTTAAAACTTTTATTTTCTCAAGTTCTAACTTTTCAGGTTTCAAATCAGTACCTTTAAAATCAAAACTTTGACCTTCGCCTTTATTTAAATAAACAGTATATTTACTTTGAAGATCCAAACTAATATCAAGCGTATAAGTTTCGCTTGCATTTAGCACGTCATTAATTAACCAAATTTTTACACTATTATCATTTCCAGTATTTGCTGTAATCTTCATAGTCTGCGAATTCCCTCTAATTACTTCTTCACTTTTTTGTTTTATAGAATATAACAACTCTAATTGTGCACTTTCATCAACCGGATGCGTAAAAGTTACTTCAATTTCTCTATTATTAATCGCTGTTACTTTAGCAATTTTAAAATAAGGCGATTCCACAATCGGTGTATCATTACTTGTAAAACCTTTTTCCAATGAAGAAATTACAAAGCCTTCATTATCTTTCACGTCTATAAGTTTAACAGTATATTTTTCGTTTTCTGTTTGCTCAGAAGTTCTAATATTTATTTCATTTCCATTTATAATTTTTTCACTAATAGCTAATTGACTTCCATTTGAATCAACAATTTCTAATTTACAACTAATTATTTCCTCATTTAACATTATCTTAATACTTGTTTGAGATAAAACTGAAATACTATTTATTACAGTTTTTAATTCATCATTTTTAATAAGACTTAAATCTTCAGCAACTTTTAAAGCAATAACTTTTTCATCAACAAGTCTTTGAACAACAGTTTTATTTTCGCTTTTAATATTTTTATCAAGAGCGTTATAAATTACATTTACTACAGACCCTCTATTATAATTTAGATTATCGTCTAATTTAACAGTATAATTAATATCATCAACCAATCCAACTTCGTAAGCTTTTGTATATAAATTATTCCAATCAAAATCATCATTATATTTATAGCCAAGGCCAACTAAAGCCATTTTTATAAAAGCTTTTTCACTTACAGATTCATTTGGCTTAAAAGTATTATCTCCATAACCATCAACAATACCTTTACTCACTAAATAACCAATATAAGGTGCATACCATTCATTTTTGTCAACATCAGTAAAATACGTATCATTGTATTTATAACCATTCGCTTTAACATACTCATTTTTACCAATAAACTTAACTATAAATGCAGCTGCGTCTCTTCTTTTAAGTTGCCCTTCTAAATTAAATCCTGTACCATCACCTTCAATCAGCTTTAATTTATAAAGAGTTGAAACTTCATCATTGGCATATACAAACCCACTTATAGTAGATATAACAAGAACCATTAAAATTATAACACTTAATTTTCTTTTCATATTTTCCTCACCTCACTATAATTATATCAAATTTTATAATAGTAAGCTATTATTAATATTAATTAATGCAAAAAATACCCTTTCAGGTATTATTTAGTCATTATTACTTTTTCTATACTAATTTCTTTATTTTTTGATAAATCGATCCAACGTTTTCTTTTACCATTAAGTACTGCAACAATTGGCAAATCAAATACACTTTCTTTTTCATGTGTTACAATACCAATATCATTTGTTGAAAGTAACACTCTTGTACCTGTTGGATACGGAATAATATTTTCAATAAATAATTTCGTTATTTCAGAATCATATAATATTCCAGCATCATTCATTAACATCTTTACTGCATCACTTTGTGAAAAAGCCAATCTATGGAGTCTATCTGATGTAAGCGCATCATAAACATCTGCAATTGCAATAATCTTTGAAAAAATATGCATTTGATCTCCATGAACTCCTCTTGGATATCCAGTTCCATTCACTCTTTCATGATGTTCAATAATAGGAATTATTTCAGTAATTTTAAAATCAGTTTCATTATGAAAAAAATCATATCCTAATTGTGTATGTTTTTCAAATTCTTTTCTTTCATTTTTACTAAGAATTTTATTTGATAGATATTTTTCACTATCTAATAATAAATTTCCAAAATCACATATTAATGAAGCTACAGCTAATTTTTCCAATTTCTTATCATTAAATTTTAATTTTTTGCCCATATATACAGATAAAATACAAATATTTATTTGATGTTCATACAAATAATCTTCTATTGATTTAATATCTACAAATTTTATTTTATTACTATAATTAATATTTTTAATTAAATCCCATGCAATCTCTATAATTTTTTCTTTTAACTCTTTATCTAATTTAATTTCTTTTCTAATATTTATCTTTCTATTTTTATCAAGTTTTAAATTCAACCCTTTAATAAAACTCTTGAATTTATGAATATTTGTTTTTCTAATTTCATCAGTAATAATATCATAAATATCATTAGCAACTTCTGTTTTAATATAAACACTTTTAATACCAAATCTTTTAAATTTTTTTATAGTATTTTCACTAATTTTTGAATTTCCTGCAATTAAAATCTGACCGCAATTACTAATTATCGGTCGAGCTAAAGAACTCCCTATTACTCTTGAAGAAACCTTAACAATTCTCATTTGCTCAGCTCCCAAAATTATCAATACAGTATAATGTATATTTTATATGTTATTATTAATTATATTTTATATTACAAACGAAATTTATTTAAGACTTTTAATTGTACTTCAATTAAATTCTATAATCCATTCCTTTTACTTCAATTTCTTTTAACATCAAAAATCCAACAACATCTAATTCCAAAAGATTTTTTTCAGTAGTTTTCACAACTTTATGAACATAAACTTCTATTCCATCAACTAAATTATACTTATACTTAGATATATTTTTGGGCTTTTCTTTAAGTACCGACGGCACTTTAAAAGAACCAGCTCAAGAACTACAACTTTTCCCATATTTAATCGCTACCGCAGTAATATTTTTATCTTTTGCGTATTTCTTAAATTTACTTGTTAAAATTATTTTCATTTTATCCCCTCCGTCTTTATTATAGTTTAAAAACGTAAGAAAGTGAATATAATTAATTATTTAACTTAATTTGGAACTTTTTTTAAATTTTTTCGTCAAATATAATAAAAGAGGAGATGATCATATGAGACTTAAAATAATACTATTTCTATTAATCCTGTCTTTAATAATAACCGGGTGTACAATGAATACTAATAGCGAAGTTAAATCAGATGCAACTTTTAATGTGAATAAAACTACAGGTAATTACAATGAAGATATTATTAATTCAATTAATGAAACAGGTTATGATGTATTAAGTTATTTAAATAACGAAAATAATGGTAAAAATATTTTATTTTCGCCGCTTAGTTTAACAACTGCCCTTTCAATGCTTGAAAATGGAGCTAAAGAGGAAACTAAAGAAGAAATTTTAAATTTTTTAAATTTTTTAAATTTTTTAAATTTTTTAAATTTAGGAACTGATGAAAATGTTAACGAAACATACAATCAATTAATTAATCATTTTTATAAAATCTCAGATAATAAAAATGTAGAAGATAGAAAAACTACAGTTATTAATATGGCAAATTCATTCTGGTTTAGAAATTATGATTTAAAAATAAGAAAAGATTATATCAATGAAATAAAATCATCATATGATGGTGATATATGCGCAGTTGATTTTGGTAATGAAAACACTAAGGACGCTATGAATGAATGGATCGAAAATAAAACAAATGGTCTTTTAAAAAATACCATTAAGGAAACTGATTCATTAGATATTGCATATTTAATTAATACACTCTATTTTAAAGGCCAGTGGCTTAATGAATTTTATGAAAACGGTACTAAGAAAAATGATTTTTATGTTAATAAAGATTTAAAAATAAGAGTTGATATGATGAATAATGAAGAACAAAGAAATTACTTTGAATCAGAGAAAGTTCAAATTATAAAACTGGACTATTCAGATGCAGCAATGTATGTATTTCTTCCAAAAGGAAATATTAATGATTTTATAAATAATAATGATTCAATGAAATTAAATGAGTTAATAGAAAATATGGAATATAATAAAGTTGATCTTAGTTTTCCGAAATTTAAATTTACAAACAATAATGATCTTGTAGATCTATTAAAAGATTTAGGCATTAAATCAGCTTTTGATTATAAACTTGCAAATTTTGATTATATGATTGAATCAGAAAATGAAGTTGCAATTACTAAAGTTTTTCAAAACACTACAATTGAAGTTGATGAAAAAGGAACCGAAGCAGCAGCTGTTACAGTAATAGCAACGAAAGAATCAGCAGCTCTAGTAATGAACGAACCAGTTATTATGAACTGTAATAAACCTTTTCTTTTTATAATAAAAGATAAAGCTTCAAACACAGATCTTTTTTCAGGAATATTGAGAACTCCTAACGAAAAATGATTCAAACTAAAATAAGAGCTTAACTCAGCTCTTATTTTACTATATTACTTTTAATTATTTCTACTTTATTTGCTACATACAGATTAATAAAAGACATTGTTCCTACTGCAAAAAATATATATTGTGGCCCAAAGTTAACCCATACAAGTCCACCAATATATGCAAATAGAATTGATACAATATGATCTAAGCTAAGTCCTAATGATAAAGTTGATGTTAAATCACTTTCTTCAACAATTATCGATTTTAAATAAAGTGTTCTTACCATGCCCATTTGATTTGACATTCTATCAAAAATAAATATTAAATATGCAATTAATACCGGAATTCCAATTAATTGAACTTTTCCTGTAACAAACCCTGTTGCTAAAAATCCATAAATAAAGAATACAAATATAAATGATAATGCATCAAAATATAAAATTCTTTTTATTCCATATTTATCAATCCAACGTCCTAATCTAGGAATAAAAAAGATTCCAACAAATGAACCGATTATTCCTAAAACTGCAAGTGTATCAGCTCTTTTACCTAATATTTCTATCAATATCCAAGGCCCATAAACTATCATTATTTGCTTTTGAACTCCAAACATGGTAGTCAAAATATAAAAATACTTATATTCTTTTCTAAAAATAAATTTTATTTTTTTATTTGATTTTATTTTATGATCTACTTTTTTCTCGAGTATTATATAAAGTACAAATACAATTGCTAAAATAAATGCAGATAAAATAAAAATCCATTTTATTTTAGAAGTAAAACTAAAATAATTAAATTTAAAACCAATAAAGACAATCATACTGGCAACCATTGAAAAAGCTGTAAATACGCCTTTATATTCACCCATTACTTTACCAAGATTTTCACTTCCAGCAATATCAAGTCCAATGCTATCTCTAAGTGGCATGCTCATATGCATACCTAATGAATTGATAAATATAAATATAAGCATTACCGAAAACTGTGGTGTCGATAATCCTAAGGCAGTTATTCCAATTATTCCGAAAGCTTGTGCAACTAAAGCTATTCTAATGTCCGAAAAAAAATATAACGCAGCAATTATTAAAATTGTAATAACTCCTGGTAATTCTCGAGGAAATTCAATCAATCCTCTCTGATATGCAGTTACATTATAAGCTTCCTTAAAATAATTTGAAAGTACAACACTACTACTTAATCCTACTCCAAGAGCTGAAAAAGCTAATATCATAAAATATATTTTTAAACTTGGTGATAAATTTTTAAATTTATTAATCATTTTTACCTTTCTATACTATTCTTCAATTTTTAAAATTTCTTTTTTAATATCAGTCAAATATCTGAAATTCTCAACAACTTCAATTTCAATATCTAATGCCTCAAAAATATCAGATAAATATGTATCCATTTTTGTATTTTTAAGAACAATTTTTCTAGGATATTTTTTTATTTCTCTTATCATATTCATTAAATACTTTTGAATTTCAATATCTTCTTCCATCGGCTTAACAATACAACTTCCAACAATTTCATCTCTAGCTTGATCTACTACTAAGAAAAAAATAGGATAAAATTCAATTTCTTCTTCAACCGAATACAAACTGTAAAAAAACATCCATTTCCCACACAGAACTACTTTTTCTACATTCCTTCTTTAACCTTTTTACATCCATTTCATTATAGCTTATACGTATAAGTAATCCATCATAATATTTATCACGAATATCAGAAATCTCATATTGATTAATACTATATTCCTTATTTTCTTTAACATCTAAAAAATAACATTTACCAAACTCAAGAAGACCACTTTGAAATTTAGAACTTAAAATATAACTTGAAAAATCATTTATCACTTTAAGAATTCTAGTAAATACTTCTATATCTTCAAACTCAAACTCGCTAGCTAAATATCCTGGAGTAAAACTTCTGAATTGAGGTAATAATTTCTTATTTATAAATTCAACACCAGAATTTTCCATTTGAATATAATCATTTCCTTTAATATTGTTTTCATTTACTAAAAACATCATCATTCCATCAGTAAAATTACCCATTTCTTCAACGCAATCATAATCTTCTTCTGCTATTCTAAAAAAACCTTCTAATCCAGCAAACCCTTCGTAAACAGTAAATCCAAAATTTTCATTATCTCGCCCAAAAATAGAACAAAAATAAGTTTCTTCATCATCATTAAATCTTATACCTAAAATATCAACTGCATCGATATTCTCCCAAGATTTTTTATCGACAAATTTTTTAGCTTCAACATATAATTCCTTTAATTTTTTCTCCATAACAGCATCCCCAAAATTCCATATAGAGATTTCATTACTTTGTTCAGCTTTTAAAACCCAGTCTTTTTTATTATCTTTAATAATTTCTAATAATTCATTATAATTTTCTTTCTTAATTTTTTTTATAGATAACAAATATTTGTAAAATTTTTTTATTGATGTTATATTATCTTTTATTAAACTCACTGAAACCCTATATAACCTGTAATACCACTCTTCTAGAAAACAGGATATTTCTTTATAGCCATCTTCAGCTAAAGCAGCCTTTTTTTCATAATTAAGAAACTCATTAATATAAATCCATACATTATTCAAATGTTTATTTATTGTTTTATCAGATAATTTTTCTTTCTCCATACTTATTCTAAAACCATTTATGAAAATATCATTTCTCTCAATATTTTCTTTTATTTTTTTCTCATAAGAATTACTTATCATGAATAACTCCTCTCTTAATTAAATAATCCCTTCAAAATAGGCTTTCAGTTTATTATACTTCATCTCTTCACTTTTTAATACATGTTTTGATAACTTCATTTGATTAATTATGCTTTCATTAAGAATATTTCTAAATTCATCATTTTTAAGTTTTATTACAGTATTTAATTCTTGAAGCTTATCAATAGAACTATTTAAATTTGTAGAACCTATAGTTACATATTTATTATCAATTTTTATTAATTTAGCATGAACCATATATTCGCTTAAATATATATTAACTTTTTCATTAGTTCTTTTCATTATCCTTTTTAAAACTTTCATATTAAGGTCTTGCTGTAAATTTGATTTCTTCGAAGTAATAATTGTAACTTCAATATTATTATTTACAAGTTCAACTATTTTATCTTCAAAATCCGAATCACCTAAATACGCCATAACTAAATAAATAGATTCTGATGCTTTATCTAATAAATTTAGCAGTTGATTTTTCACTTCAAAATATTTCTTATTATTCTTTATTACATTAAAAATAAAATTAATTTCGTTTTTTGAATCGAATTCTTCCAATTTATTTATTTGATTATTAAATATTTCTACATATTTTGAACCCTTAAACTCTACCATATAATCGAAATATATTCTATTTTCTACATCAAAAGTCAATTCTTTATCTTCAATATTTATACCACCCATCACTAATATTTCATCATCAAATATATAATATTTTGAATGATCATTTTTACTAATTTCATAAGAAACTGTAATGTTTTTATGATTTACTAAATCATTTGCTTTATTATTTGTTTTTTGTTTTTGACTTTTATTCTTCCCTTTCATAGGATATGTAAAATTCAACAAATATCCTTCTAAAAATAATAGTAAATTATAGTTTTTATTAAAAAAACTTTGTCTATTTTCTTCACCATATTCAAATATTGAACCAATTTTATCTTTCGAAATATAAATTTTAACTCCACGATCGGCAGCAATTAACAATTCATCTGCAATTAAGTTTCCAATATAATCATCACGCCAAATAAACATATTAATAAAAATCGTATTTCTTACATTTTTTATATTTTCAATTATATATTTAAATGCCTCTTCACCACAAACAAGCAAATTTACATCATTCATTATTTTCTCCTAATTAATATTGAAACCACTTATATTTTTCTTGAGCATTAATCATATATTTTTTAACATCTATAATATTATTAAAATATAACTCTTGAAAATTCTCTTCTACAGGAATTTCTTCATATAATTCTGTTCTTTTAGCCTCTAAAAGATGTCTGTTCATTTTCATATAATCAGCTGCACATATTATTTCGTTTTTAGATTCTTTAGAAAGTTTTTTTAAATATTCAACTCCTTCTTCATTTCTTAAAAAGTGATGATCAATAATTAATGTATCCACTTCATTAGAAAGCTTAATAATATTCTTTAAAGCACTATCTAATTTATTTTTCTCGAAACTTTCTAAATAAATAGGTGGTCCACTCGCTAACACTAAATTAGGTTTATATTCAATTATCTTTTCTATTGTTTCAACAGATAAAAATTGAATATCAGAAGCATGTACAAATACAAATTCTTCCTGAATTATTTTAGTCATTGTAACAGTCCCAAAGCGAGTATCATTTTCTCCATGCGGAACTGGATTAGAAAATGTAAAAAAACTATTTTTATTTTCTTTAAAATCTATAATATTATTCTTAAATTCTGAAATAAGATCATTTCTTCTTTTTCCCATTTTTATACTTAATTCAGATTGTAAATCCATCCAGATATTGCAATCATTTTTTATTACTTTCATTTCATCAATAGAAAGCTGATATAAATTTGCTTCTAAAAAAGGAATATGATCTCCATGAAAATGACTAAATACTATATCGGTAGTATCCTTTAATTCATTTATTATTCTTTCTTTAATTATTTTACCAACACCAACTTGAACTGGATGCGGAGATAATCCTTTTCTTAAATATCCAAGAGCAATTCCAGGATCAATGAAAATTTTTCTATTATTCAATTTTACAACTACTGATAATCCTCTAACTCCCAATGATTCAGTGCCAATAATATCAATTTTCATAAATCACACTTTCAATTTTCTTTTTTCTAATAGCTCTTTAGTTTCTTCTAATTTTTCTTTTGTTAAAGCATATTTACTATAAAAATACAACGCAAATAATAAAGCAATTATTATTCCTATAGCAGTAACAATTCCAAGTAACATAATTGTACTATCAGTCTGAATTTTTAAACTGCTATCAAATTTTATAATATCTAATATTATTCCCAACAGAAATATTGCAAAAGATTGAGATATTTTATAACTAAAAGTTAAACCACCATAATAAAGACCTTCCGCTCTACTACCTGATATCAATTCACCTTCATCTATTGTATCTGCAACCATTGAAAATGGAATCGTAATTAAACCACCAAATCCAATTCCAGAAAAAACAGCATATAATAATACTATTTTACTATGTTCTCTTATTAATTCTCTATTAATAACCATTAAAGCAAACATTAATGACCCAAACAAAATAAATGCAACTGCAATTAATGCTCCTTGCTTTTTATCATATTTCGTTGTTATTTTATACCAAAACGGTTGCATTAAAACGCTTAAACCAAACATAATAGTAAATAAATATCCTATTTCATTATTATTCATATTAAAAGTATACGTAAAGACATGAAGCCCCATACTTGCTAATATTGCAGTTGCAATATTCCCTGATAAATATGCACATATTACATATACATAATTTTTATTATTAAAAATATATTTAAATTCATGAATTAATTTTTTAATATCTCTTTTCTCATTTTTATTATTAACAGGTAAATTAGGAATAAATTTGAATGTTCCTATTATTGACATCGCCGAAAAAATGATTACAAGTATCGAAATAGTTAAACCAAGATTGGCATATGCAGCTGGATTTAGTTGCCCAACCGGATACAAATCTGTAGATTTAAAAAATACAAACATTCCTATTACAGTCGTAAAAGCAAGCCCTAACGAAAAAAATACAGTTCTATATGCTTGAATTGAAGTTCTTTCATGATAATCTTCAGTTAATTCTGCTCCAAGTGCATTATAAGGTGTAGCAAATACCGTCATGAAAGTTTTAATTAAAACAACAAATAAAAGTAATACTATAATTTTTAAATTTTTTGATAATCCCGCATCAATTCGCCATAAAAAAGCATTAAAAATCGAAAGACCTACTGCACCTACAATCATATATAAATGGCGTCTTCCAAAATATTTATTTTTTGTTGTATCAGAAATATAACCCATAAAAGGATCGCTTATAGCATCCCAAACTACACTAATTGCTATAATCATACCTACTATCGAACCGGATAATCCTAGTATTGCAGTTCCATAAAAAACTAAATATGTAGCTAAAACTTGAAGTGTTACGCCATATGTAAAATTACCGCTTCCATAAATTACTTTATCTTTGAAACTTAACATAATAACCTCATCCCAAATATGTATTGTTCTATAAATATTTATTTCATTATATCAGCAAAATTAAATAAAAGATAGCATATGCAAAACAAACAAAAACTCAACCGAAAGTTTCTTCAAATTGAGTTTAATCATATTATTAATTTTTACCTTTACCTGCATTATTTCCCTTGTTGTTGTCGTTGTTACTATTACTATTTCCTTTATTATTTTGATTATTATCTACATCTTTATTTTCGCTATTCCCTTTATCTTCGTTATTACCTTTTTTTTCAGTATTGCCTTTTCCCTCAGTATTTTTTTTATTATTTTCAGAATTATTATTTTCTTTTCCTTTTTGACTTTGAACAGGCATACCATTTTTATTATTACTATATACAGTAACGTCTCTATTCTTTTTAATATCTTCTTTAACATCTAACAAATCAGAAACTTCTTTGTTTATTTTCTCTCTAATTGTTTTTCTTCCAATGCTTTCACCATTGTTCTTTGATTCTTCTACAGTTTCTTCATCAGATTTTACTACAGCCATTTCAAATTCTTTTTCACTATTTTCATATAAATTATTTAAAGATTCCTCAAATTTTTTTTCAGTTTGATTTTCTTCATCTTCATCTTCAAAATAATATGATATTAATACAAAATTTCTTGTTTCATTCAATATCCCTTTATCTTGAGCCGCTTCAATAATTTCATTAATTACTTCTTCAAAATTTTTCCCAATCCATTCATCTTTTATTATACTCTCTGCATCTTCATTTTTAGCTTCAACTTTAATTACATTCAAATTTTTATTGACTTCCATCTGAATACTTGGATTTATATCTACACTTACATAACCAAAAGCAATAGGTTCAATAGTTTGCGGCTGAATGAATACCATCATAAAAAGTATAGCAGCAGCTATTACAATTTTACTAAAATGTTTTTGCTTCTTAACATAAAGATCCTCTTTAAAATAATAAATCGTACTTCCAAGAGATAATCCTTCTTTAGCTTTAATTTTCTCATATTGCATATTATCATTTAATAAAATAGCATATTTACTATTTATTTCAATAACTTTACCTTTATTCATCACAGTCACCCCCTATATATTCAATATAGTCTCTTAATTCATCAAATTCATAAATATATACTATTAACAAACTCAATATATATTGTTTTGAATATTTTAATACTCTCTTTGAAATTTTATATTGCTTTGAAATATTAGTTATAGGCAATTTCTTTTTCATTTTAATAAGATCCACTAAAAGCTTATTGCTTTTCATTTCATTAACAAGATAGAAACCTTTACATCTTGTATTTTTATGAACTGGGTTTTTATCTGCTAATATTTCAAAATCAATTCCATATGTTTTTAATACTTTTTTATATCTTTCAAGTTCATCATTTAAACTCACTTCATTTTCAACCTGACATTTATCTTCAATTAATTCAATAGTCTCATCATTATCAGATTCTATTTTATTTAATTTTCTTAAATAATCTTTTATTCTTGATTCAATTACTAATGAAGAAAAAGAAATAAAAGATCCTTTCTCTTCACAATATTTATTAATTGATTCATTAAATGCTAGTAATGCAATAGATAATTCTTCATCATTTTCAACTTCAATATATTTACCTAATACTTTTGAAGCTGTTTTAATTATAAACGGAGTATATTTTTCAATTATTTCATTTCTTAATAAATTATTTTTTTCATTTTGAATTTTAGTTATTAATCTATTGAGTTCTTCATTCATAAAATACCTCCTTATAGATATTATATAATATCTATATGGATTTTTCTATATACTACTTATCTAATTCCAATTGATATATTTCCATTGCTTCTTCTAAAATTTCTATCGCTTCCTGATAATCGGAAATTGTTTCTGCATTTCCTTTAAGTTTTAAAACATTTAAAAAACTTTTAAAAAATTCCATTCTACTATTAAATAAATCTTTATCATTTAAATCTATTGGATTATTTAAAATCAAATCTTTTGCATCATCCATAAGAGTATCAAGCTCTAAAATATAATAGTCAATATTTAAAATAAATTCTACAGTTTGACTTTCAATTAAATTAAATTCGCCTAATGTCATTTTTTTATTTTCAATTACTAAATCAACTAATTCCATTAATGCAGTATATTCTAAAAGTTCATCTTCAGTTAAATCTTCAGTTACTATAGCTTCAAGTAATATCTTATAGTCGTTAACTTTTGTTAAATAATTTCCAGCAACTATTTCAGTTAATTTAATATTTTCAAAATCTAATAATAATTCATTATAAAATTCATCTTCATCATCAACACCATTTAGTGTATAAGCACTTATTTCATCCAAAATTGCAATACTTTTATCTACAGAGAATTGGCTAACTTCTTCACCAAATTCATTTTCAATAATAAAATTAGTTATATCATTTATTAACTCATCTAAATTTGTTTCATCTATTTCTTCATCTTCAACTTCAATATATACTAATGCTCTTTCAAATATTCCTTCATATTCTTCCTCCGTAATTTCATCTTCTAAAAGCAATTCTTCAATATCTGAAACTAATGCATTTATTAAAACTACATCTTCCGTTGATAAATCCTCATCTTCTAAAGCTTCTTCTAGGTCTGTTTTTAAATCAGTAAGTTCATCAGCATAATTAATTTCTTCTTCACACTCTACAACTTGTCTTTTTAATATTTCAAATTTTCTAGATAGTTGATTAAATAAATCATTTAATTCAGGCTTTTCTTTTAAAAGTTCAGAATTGATTTCCTCAATAGTTACATTAATTGCATCAATAATAGTAAATTCACAACCTATTTCTTCATCAATACCCTCAATATATTCCTTAATATCTTCAATTAACATCTCAATATCTTCAATCGTAATATCTTCATCAAGTTGCATTTTTAAAAGTCCAAATGGCAATAGTTCTCTTTTTGAAAGTCCATAAGGCAACACTTCTTTTTTTGAAAGCCCATAAGGCAAACCATTATTACCATGTTGATATTGGTATTCATTTTGTTGGTCATCAAAATCAGCCACTTTTACAGGTTTTCCAGCGAACGAAATAGCCGCCATACTAAAAATCATTACTAAAACTAACATTAAACTAATTATTTTTTTCATTTTTCCCTCCTAAAATATAAACATATTTATCCTTTTTCTTTATCATTTTCAATATAATATACGTAAATTCCAAATATTTTTTGTACCTTTTTTCAAAAAAAAATAAAGAATTATTAATTCTTCATTTTTTCATATATTTTTTCAACCTCTTCATTATCAATTTTACATTCTTGCCAAATTTCTTCTGCTTTTATAGCTTGACCTATTAACATATATAATCCATTGGTTGTTTTTAAATTTAATTTTTTTGAAATAGATATAAACTTTGTTTCAAAAGGATTATATATTAAATCTATTGCAACTTTAAATTTCTTAAGTATTTCACTGCCTACTGGTGATTTATCAATATTTGGATACATCCCTACAGGTGTAGTATTAATAATTATATCACCAGAAACTTTATTTAATTCTTCATATGAAATAATATTTTCTTCTTTAATTGTTCTTGAAACAAAATTAATTAATTTAGCATTATTATCTTTTAAATATTTAAATACTGCTTTTGATGCACCACCTGTTCCTAAAATATAAACTGTCTTATTTTCAACATTAATATTGTTGATTTCAAGCATTTTTTTAAAACCATAATAATCAGTATTATATCCAACTTCTTTATATATTGTGTTTACAGCGCCAATATTTTTTGCAACTTTATCCACTTTTTTTAAATGTTTAAACATTTCTGTTTTATACGGAATAGTTACATTAAGACCATCATATTCTTTAAGATATTTCATTAAATTTTCTTTTTTGGTTTCAATCAAATCATATGAAGCTTCAATCTTTAAATATTTAAAAATATCATTATGAATTTCAGGTGATTTTGAATGCGACAATTTTTCACCAAGCAAACCATACTTTTTCATTAAAATCCTCCACAGTTTCTTAAATAATTCCCATATATTTTAAATGACGTTGAACTTTTTTTAATCTCTTCTATAATATTTTTTACTTTTAATTCTTCGACATTTCCTTCAAGATCAACATAAAAATAGTACTCAAAAGGCGATTCAATAATTGGTCTTGACTCAAGTTTATACATATTTATATCGTTTTTATCAAATATTCCTAAAACACTATAAAGTGCTCCAGGTTTATGATAAACAGAAAAACCTAAAGTTATTTTATCAGCATTTGTATTATCACATATTTCTTTTGAAATTATAATAAATCTTGTTATATTTTTAGTGTTATGATTAATATATTCTTTTAAAACATCAAGATTATAAATTTTTGCTGCTTCCATGCTTGCAATAGCTGCAATATCATTTCTTTCTGAAACGCTAACCATATATGCACTTTCAGAAGTACTTTCACTATTTATAAGTTCCCAATTATATTTTTTTAAAAACTCATTTGATTGATCAAGAGCTTGCGGATGAGAATAAACCGTTTTAATATCTTCAAGCTTAACCCCTTTTTTTACAAGTAGATTATGATTTATTTCAATTGTTGTTTCACCAACAATATTTAAATTATATTTCTTAAGTAAATCATATACTAAAATAATGCTTCCTGTAGAAGTGTTTTCTATAGGTAAAACCCCATATTTCAATTTATTTGTTGAAACACCCTCAAATATTTCTTCAAAAGTATTAGATGAAATCATATCTCCATTTTCAAAATATTTTTTAGCAGCTAAATAACTATAAGAGCCTTCTTTTCCAAGATGTCCAACCGCTTCTGCTTTTATAGTTTCGCTTTCACTATTTTTTAAAGTATATTGATATCCTTTTGATAAATTCATCATTTCATAGAAAAACTTACCTGTAATTTCTTTTAAATATTCATCATTTATTTTATCAACATGTTTTTTAATTATTTCCTTTTCTCTTAGTGCATCATAAATCGGAAGATCCTTCTCTTTTTTCACTTCAATAATTTCATTTACATATTCCATTCTTTTTAAAAAAAGATCAACTAACTTAATATCAATTTTATCTATGTTTTTTCTTAAATCATTTAATCTATTCATAAAAAATACCACTTTCTAATAAAAAATCAAGTGCCACTATTGCTGCTACAGCTTCCACTACTACAAGTGCTCTTGGTACTATACACGGATCATGCCTACCATCAATTTCCAATTCAACATTTTCCTTTGTTTCTAAATTTATAGTCCTTTGATTTATTGAAATTGAAGGAGTTGGTTTAAATGCTACTTTAAATATTACAGGCATTGAACTACTAAGACCTCCTAAAATACCACCATTATTATTTGAATAAGTTTTAATATTCTTAAATTCATCATAATAATATTCATCATTAGCATCTGAGCCTGTCATTTCAGATATTTCAAATCCTTTTCCAAATTCAACACCTTTTAATCCTGGTATTGAAAAAAGCATATGAGAAAGTTTACTTTCAAATGAATCAAAAATTGGTTCACCAAGCCCTATTGGAAGATTTATTATTGCAGCTTCAACAATTCCGCCGACTGAATCTCCTATTTTTTTATATTTTAAAATTTCATTTTCCATTCTCATTGAAATTTCTTTATTTATTGTTGGTATTTTTTCATTTTTTAATTTCTCTAAAATTTCTGCTTTAATTTCAAGTTCATTAAAATTATCATCTTTAATATTTTTTATTGAAGAAATATGACTTCCAATAAAAATATTTCTTTCTTTAAGAATTTGTTTTGCAATAGCTCCTGCAAATACAATAGGCGCAGTTAAACGACCTGAAAAAGTTCCACCACCACGATAATCATTAAATCCATTAAATTTTATTTTCGCCGGAAAATCTGCATGACTTGGCCTCATATTATTAATTAATTTTGAATAATCTTTTGATTTTTTATTTTCATTATTTATAATTATTGAAATAGGAGAACCTGTAGTTTTATCATTAAAATATCCACTTAATATTTTAGCATCATCCATTTCATTTCTCGAAGTTGAAATATCACTTTTACCAGGTCTTCTTCTATCCATTTCTAATTTTATATTTTCAAAATCTATCGTTAGTCCTGCTGGAACACCTTCTATAATAGCACCAATTGAATCAGAATGCGATTCACCAAATACTGTTAATTTAAATTTATTTCCAATAGTATTAGACATTTATTTCACCTCCAAGTTTAATAAAATCTTTATAAAAATCAGGATATGATTTATTTATTGCATTTTCTCCACTTAAAATAATATTTCCATTTACTCTTGTTGCAAAAATAGCTAAAGCCATAGCTATTCTATGATCATTAAAACTACTCACTTCACCTTTTAAACCTTCATTAATCGGATATATTTCCAGTCCATCATCAAATTCAATTATTTTACCACCAAGAACATTAATTTCACTTGAAATTGCTTTTAATCTATCAGATTCTTTTATTCTTAATCTTTTTGCATTTATTATTTTACATTTACCTTTTGAAAAACTTGCTAATACCGTTAATATCGGTACAAGATCTGGACAATCATTAACATCGATTTCAATGTTTTTAAGATCATTATTCTTTTTTAATATTAAAAAATCATCCTTGAATTCATATTTTGCGCCCATATCTTTTATAATTTTTAAAATAGCTATATCACCTTGAATTGAATTTTCATTAAGGCCTTTAATTAATACATCATTTCCTATTAAAGATGCAGTTATCCAAAATGCAGCTTGTGAATAATCTCCTTCAACTTTATAATTTCTTTTAATGTATTTTTGATTTCCTTTTATTTTAAATTTTTTATATTCATTGTTTTTATTTTCAATTTCAATATTGAACTTTTTTAAAACATCAATAGTTAAATCAACATATGATTTTGATTCAAGTTTTTTATTTATTATAATTTGAGAATCACCATTTAATAACGGAAGCACATACATAAGTCCTGTAATAAATTGAGATGAAATATCTCCATCAATTTCATATATTCCTGATTTTAAATTTCCTATAATTTTCAGCGGAAGTTTTCCTGAATTATTTTTATAATTGATTTTTTGCTTATCAAATATTTTATAATATGGGTCAAGTGGTCTTTCAATTAATTTATTTCTTCCTGTGAAAGTCACTTCTTCATTTAAAAGAGTAAAAAAAGGAATTAAAAATCTTAAAGTTGATCCAGATTCAAAACAGTCTATAGTTCTATTTATTAGTTTTAATTTCTTTTTTCCATTTATTATTAATTTATATCTTTCACCTTTTATTTCTTCTATTTCCACTCCAAAACTTCTCATTGCATTAATTGTTGCTTTTATATCATCTGAAAGTATAATATTTTCAATAATACTTTCACCTTCACAAAGAGAGGCTGCTATAATTGCACGATGACTTAAACTTTTAGAGGGAGGTATATTTACTGTTCCTTTTAATTTATTAGATTTTATTTCAATGCTCATTTTATACCTCTATCATATCTTTAAATTCTTTTAACGTATATTTTTCAATATGCGCATTTCCTATTTTATCAACTACTACAATGTTTATAATATCATTCAATATTTTTTTATCATTTTTTATATATTCATATAACTTTTTAATATCATAATCATAATTATTTACGATATCGTATTTTATTAAAAGTGACTTTAATTTTTCACTTATTTCTTTTTTCCCAAATAATTCTAAAATATGTATCATTCCAAAAGAAATAGCTTCACCATGAGAAATAAAATCTTCATCAAAACTTTTTTCTATTGCATGGCCTATAGTATGACCAAAATTAAGAATCATTCTTAAACCTTTATCAAACTCATCAATTTCTACGATTTCCTTTTTTATATTTAAAGAAATAAAAAGAATTTCTTCAATGTTTTCATATAGTTCATTAAATGATTTATATTTATTTAATAAATCAAATAAATTTTTATCTTTTATAATTGCATGTTTTATTAATTCTCCCATTCCCGATTTTATTTCTCTTTTAGGAAGAGTTATTAAAAATTCTGGATCTATTATTACTTCTAAAGGATGATAAAAACTTCCTATTAAATTTTTACCATATAACGAATTAATTGCAACTTTTCCACCTATTGAACTATCAACTTGAGATAAAAGAGTAGTTGGTATTTGGATATATCTTACACCTCTTAAAATTGTTGAAGCAATAAAACCTGAAAGATCTCCAACAACTCCTCCACCTAAAGACACAATAATATCTTCTCTATTAAAATTCATTTTCAAAAGTTTATTTATAACTGATTCATAAGTATTTATGGTTTTACTTTTTTCTCCCGGTTCAATTATCACTACTTCGAAATTCAAATTAAGAATATCCTCTTTATAAAGTTCATATATATTTTTATCAGTAATAATAACGCACTTTTGATAAGAATATGATTTAATTATCTTATTTAAATTCTTAAAAATTCCTTTTTCAATAATAATTTGATATTCACTTTTTTGACTTTTCAAAATTAATTTTTTCATGAATTTAAATATTCCTCTCTTTTTACTCTTGTATTCAATAACATTTTTTCAAGCGAATCTTTATCACTATTTTCAAGCATATTTGTTATTTCATTTATTTCTTTTCCAATATCATTTAAAAAATTTTTTAAATAGTCTTTATTATTTATAAATAACTCAGACCATAACTTTTCATTTATTAAACTTATTCTTGTCATTTCATCAAAACTATTACCAACATAGTTTTTAGTATCTTCAAATGTATTTATTCTCGTAAGTATTGAAGCTATAATATGCGGTACTTGACTTGTTAAAGCTATCATTTTATCATGCGTTTTTTCATCAACTTCAATTGCTTTTGCACCAAGCTTTTTAATAATTTTTTTAAAATTTTCAAGTCTTTCATCAATTATTTTTTCATTATTTACCAAAAGATAATTTGCACCTTCAAATAAATCAGTGATTGCACTATCAAATCCACCTTTTTCTCTTCCAGCCATTGGATGTCCTGGTATGAAAAGCTTGTCATTTGACAACACACCTTTCATCTCATTGTAAATATTATTTTTTACTCCAGCTACGTCAGTAATAAACGCATTTTTCTTAAAAATCATTCTACTATTTTTAATAAAATTTATTGCATCTTCAGGATATAGACAAACTATTACAATATCTGCAACATTTAAACTTTCTTCTTTCCCTATATTAATTATACCCTTTTTTGAAGCTTTTTTTAATGTTTCTTTATCAATATCTACTCCAAATACATTTTTAAAACCTAATTCTTTTAATTTTAATGCAATTGAACCTCCAATTAGTCCTAACCCTACAACAGCAATTTTAAAGTCTTCCATATTATACCTGCATCTGTTTATTACTAACATTTGCAATAACTTCTAATTCTCTCATCATTTCATCAAATTTTCTAGGTAATAATGATTGCGGTCCATCTGACATTGCTTCTTCAGGTTTATTATGAACTTCTACCATTATTCCATCAGCTCCAACTACCACTGCAGCTTTCGCCATTTCTTTAACCATCCACCATTTTCCGGTAGCGTGAGATGGATCAATTATTATTGGTAAATGGCTTAATTTTTTAATAGCTAAAATTGACGAAAGATCAAGAGTATTTCTTGTATAATCTTCAAATGTTCTTATTCCTCTTTCACATAAAATAACATTTTCATTTCCTTGCGCCATAATATATTCAGCTGCCATTAAAAACTCTTTAATAGTAGAAGCCATTCCTCTTTTAAGCATTATTGGTTTATTTGTTTTACCAACAGCTTTTAATAAATCAAAATTTTGCATATTTCTTGCACCAATCTGAAGCACATCTACATCATGTTTAATGAATAAATCGAGTAAATCTGCGCTCATTAATTCAGTTACAATAGGCATGCCGGTAACTTTTTTTGCTTCATTTAAAAGTTTTAATCCTTCTTCGCCCATTCCTTGAAAACTATACGGGGATGTTCTAGGTTTAAATGCTCCACCTCTTAGAAAATCAGCACCACTTTTTACTATTTCTTTCGATATGTTCATTAATTGTTCCCTACTTTCAACTGCACATGGCCCTGCAATTACGCTAAGCTTATTTCCACCTATTTGTTTATTACCTATTTTAATTATTGAATCTTCATTTTTATAAATTCTATTCGCTTTTTTAAACGCTTCTTTAATTTCTATAATATTTTCAACATTTCTATTCTTTCTTAGTTTTTCAACATCAATTTTACTAAGATTTCCTGTTATTCCAAGTTCAATTGATTTGTTCTGTCTTATTTCTTGAATTTCTAAATTTGATTCCATACTCATTATCTCATCTTTTACTAAATTTCTACTATTTACATCTTTTAATCTAATTAACATATAATACCTCCAATTTTATATAAAAAAAAGCCCATCCAAGGATGAGCTAAGCCATATTAATAATCCTTATCAAATAATTTTATAAAATTTTATAAACAAAAATGCTAGAGCAAAAAAACTCCAGAAAAAGAAATAAAAGCTATAATAATATTTTTCATTTAATAAATCATTTAAAATTTCCATATCACTCAGATCCTTTCTTCTTAAAACACAAAAGTCTACCTTTTCAGATAGACTTAATCAACATGGTTGTTTAATTTTTATTCTTATTCTTATTCTATCTATAAATTTATATTTGATTATATTCTAAATTACCTACGCTAAAGTAATAGCCTAAGTTAAAAAAGAAATAAAAATATGAATTTGTAATTGAAATAAGATTTTTCATATAAATCACCTTTGTTTTATTATTATTCATTTGAGTATATAGATTGCTTATCTGCTTGTCAAGAACTTTCAGAATATTTAGTGAAATACTACTCTCTCCAAAAACTTGGTGTTAACAAAGCAATTACAGTAAATAATTCAAGTCTTCCAAGCAACATAAAAAAAGAAAGGAGAATTTTACTGAAATCAGAAAATCCACTATAAGTATGTGTCGGCCCAACAAATCCAAAACCAGGTCCAACATTTCCTAATGTTGCTGCAACAGCACTAGCTGCTCCTTCAAGTCCAATCCCTTCATAAGAAATTATTACAGTCCCTATTGCAAATATAAGAATATATAACATAAAGAAACCTGAAATATTAAGCAATGAACCCTCTGAAACCGGTTTATCATCAAATTTCACTACAACTACAGCTCTAGGGTGTAAAACCATTACTAATTCTTTTTTTACTAATTTTAATAATGCAAGTATTCTTACAACTTTTATCGAGCCACCTGTTGAACCTGCACAACCACCAATAAACATAAGTAAAAATAAAATACTTTTTGAGAAAGTAGTCCATTGATCAAAATCAAATGTCGAATAACCTGTAGTCGTAATTATTGAACTTACTTGAAATAATGAATGTTTAAATGAATCAAACCAATTATGATATAAATTAATGTTCATATTTACAGTAATTAAAGCAACTGCTACAAAAATAATTCCAAGATAAAATTTCAACTCGCTATTTCTTAGTACTTCTTTCCATTTTCCTTTAAAAAGTAAATAATAAAGCGAAAAATTAGCTCCAGACATAATCATAAATATTGAAATCACAATAAATATATATGAACTATTAAATCCACCAACACTAGCATTTCTTGTAGAAAATCCACCTGTACCTAATGTTCCAAAAGTATGCACAGCTGATTCAAAAGGTGTCATTCCACCAAGCATTAATAAAACAAATTCTAATAATGATATTATTATATAAGTAGTATATAAAATTTTAGCAGTATCTTTTATTTTTGGTACTATTTTATCAGTTATCGGCCCCGGACTTTCTGCTTTAAATATTTGAAAGCCTCCTGATCCAATCATCGGTAATATTGCTACAGCAACTACTAAAATTCCCATGCCACCTATCCAATGAGTAAAAGAACGCCAAAATAAAATTCCCATTGGAAGCACTTCAATATCGTCTATAATTGTTGCTCCAGTTGTTGTAAAACCTGAAACCGTTTCAAAGAAAGCATCTACATAAGATGGAATACTTCCAGATATGTAAAAGGGAAGCGCTCCAAATAATGAAACGACAATCCATCCAAGCGCAACAATTGCAACGCCTTCTTTTGTATTAATTTTTCTTTTAATTATTTTCAATCTTGAAAGTATAAATCCAATTAATGCCGTTAATACTATACTTATTGCAAATGCTTTCATATCATCCTGATGAGTTACCATTGAAATAATCAATGGTGCAATCATACTAAAAGCAATAATAATTAAAACGTAACCCAATATTTTTAAAATTATCTTATAATTCATTTATTATCCTTTCCTAACCGAAAGAACATTTCTAATGCAGGCACTTCAGTTAAAAGTGAGAAAACTACAATTCTATCACCAGGTTGAATAATCGAATTACCATCTGGTATAATTATATGATTATTATGAACAATTGCACCTATTATAATCCCTTTTGGTAAATTTAATTTTTGGATAGGTACATTTAATATTTTTAATCCTTTAGATACAATAATTTCAGTTACTTCAGCATGCCCACCTAATAGTAACGATACCGAAACAACTTTACCACCTCTAATATATTTAACTACATCACTTGCAGTAATATTCACTGGATTAATAGCCATATCAATACCTAATTTTTCAATAATATGAACATAACTTTCTCTTGATATTTTAGCAATTACTTTAGGTACCTCTAATTGCTTAGCTCTAAGAGCGGTAAAAAGGTTTTGTTCATCAAATCCTGTAACACCAATAAATGCATCCATGTCCGAAAGATTTTCTTCTTCTAATAAATTAACATCAGTACCATTCCCATGAATAATCAATACTTTATTACTCAACGTTTCTGCTAATTCTCTACATCTATTTAAATCTGATTCTATTATTTTTACAATTACACCTTTTTTTGATAATTTATCTGCTAAATAATAACTTATTTTACTTCCGCCAAGTATCATCACTTTTTTTATTGTTTTTCTACTAGTTGAAAACTCTTTTAATAAATCAGTAACAACTTTAATATTATTTCTTTCTCCAATAATGTATATATAATCATTTTCTAATAATATAGTATTACCATTAGGTATAATAATATCTCCATTTCTTAAAATAGCAACTATCAATAATTTATCAAACTTTTTCAATTCATGAATTTTTTTATTTACAAAAAATGATGAGTTTTTAATATTATAATTACCTAGCGAAACCTTTCCCTGAGCATAATCTCCAAAATAAAATGTATAACTTTTCATTAAATATCTTAAAATTTCATTTGAAGTAGCAAGTTCAGGATTTATTACGTGATTAATTTTATAAAGTTTTTTCAAAAATTCAATCTGGTTTGCATATTCAGGTTTTCTAATTCTTGCAATAGTTCTTTGACATCCTAACTCTTTTGCCATAGATGTAATAAGAATATTTGCTTCATCACTACTAGTAACCGCAATAACTAAACTATATGCTTTCATATTTAATTCTTCAAGTACACTTTTTACAGCGCCATTCGCATTTATTGTAAGTACATCTAATTGCTCTTTTAATCTATTAAGAACAATTTTATTATTATCCATTACTGTAACATCTATTTCCCCATTAAGCATTGCAGTAGCAACTTTTGTTCCAAGTTTTCCAGCTCCAATTACAAGTACCTTCATATCTACCAGCCTTTCTAAGTTTTTACAAATTTGATATATAATATTTTTGACTACCTTATACTTATTCTATGTCCATTATAAGGTAACTAATAAATAAAAACAATCATTGATAACATTATAATAATTAAAACAAATATTTACAAGTAAATCTACAGAGAAGAAAATACTAAGGGGAAAAATCTGAATGAAATTTTACTATAAAAGCCGAAATCAATAAGATTTCGGCTTTTCACATTATAAATCAACTTTATCAAGTTCTTTTAAATTATATCTTTCAATTATATCCATAAGTTTTATAGGATATTTAGGATCTGTTGCATATCCTGCTCTTCTAATTGACCAAGCTCCAAGTGTATCATTATACATTACATCTCTAAATATTTGATATCTTGATAGTTCAAGTAATATCCTTTTATGATCTTTCCAGCTTTCAAAAGCATTATTATATGCTCTGAAATAATCATCAATTCTATATACTACTCCATTATATACTTCCCATGTATTTGATATTACTGATCCATCTGTACCTGTTCCTTTTATTCCAAATAGATTATATGAAAATTTATTTGAATATTTATCAACCGGAACACTTTGTCCCCAACCAGATTCTAAGATTGCTTGAGCAGTTTGAAGTGCAGCTGACATATCAGTTTTTTCATATGATTCAATTGCCATCTTTGAAACAAACTCTAGAAATTCATCTTTTTTAATTATTGGTTTAGGTCCATAAGTTTCACCAAAATACACTTTAAAATCCACTGTATCAGATTTTATTATTTCGCCATTATAAACTCCATATGCAGTAATTGAAACATTCCCTTCATCATTTTCATTTGGAATATACATAAAACTTCCATCTATGATACCACTTGATAGAATCCTTTTATCTCCATTATCATTATTCTTAAGTACAAAATATAAATTATCAAGTTCTACATTTGATTCACTCGAAATTTTTGTCTCTTTACTAATTACTTGTTTAGGTCCTATCCCTTTTATTTTTAAATAAGGCGAGAAATCTACTGCTACTTTAACATAATCACTATCATGTCTAATTCCTTTTGTATCTATTACACTTACTTTTAAAAGTTTATTTCCTTCATCTTCTTTAGTAGGATTCCATTCATATGATCCATATGGAATTGTAGCTAATACTTCTTCAACACCTGTTTTTTCATCTTTAATATAATAAGTAGTTTCAAGTACATCAAAATTCCTTTTTGCAAGTAAATTATCAGATTTTGAAATAGTCATATTATTATTAATTCCTACAAGTTCTAACTCTTTAATTAAATAAGTTTGAAACATTATTTCATCACTTATATATTCATTGCCACTAAAATCTGACGCTTTAATAGTAATAGCATAATTAATTGTACCAGCTCCACTTGGTGTAAATTTATATTTATCATATGGATCTCTTTTTTCTATTGTAGTTACATTTCCTGTATTTAAATTCTTAATTTCATAATCAATATATTTTGCTAAAAAATTAATTTCGGGCGTAATTGAACAGTTTTTATCAACTTCTCCACCAATTTTAGGAATTACATTGATAAATGCTTTTTTTATATCTCCCATTACCCAATTATTATCATTATCGAAAAGCCCTACAATAAATATTTTCTCACCATCATCTTCTACTTTAGGTTTATATTTTAAAATATCCTTTGTAGCTTTTTCTTTCGAAACTATATATCCAGAATAACTATCCCTATCAAATAAAAATAATTTTAAATTATAGTTTTCATTTTGATATTCTTTTGGAATATTTATCTCAATATCTTTTTCACTTGAAACATATATTAATTTATTTGTTTCATTAAAACTTATTTCATAAAATGGTTTAATTTCAGATTTTCTTTCTGAATCTACTACTACAGTACGAGTATTATTATCCCAATCAATATATGCACCAAGACCATTACTTACTAATCTTACCGGCACATATGTCCTATCATTTATTATTATTGGTGCTACATCACTTACTTGATAAAAATCATTATTATTATAATTTACTATTTTACTATCTATTTTTAATAACATGCTTTCATCATTTTTTTTAATTAATACAGTCCTATCGTCATTATTCCATATAACTTCTGCACCAAGTTCTTCAGATACAAATCTTACAGGTATTAAAGTTCTATCGTCTTTTATAACTGGATTTGATAAATCAGTAATATCCTTCCCATTAACTACTAAATTTACATCACTAGATGCAAAACTAAAACTAAAAACAAATATATAAAAACTTAAAACCATAATTAACGCTATAATATTTTTTTTCATATAATCACTCTCCATTAACATTTATAGGATAATTATAACATTTCAATGTTTCAAAACAGTTACAGTTTGTTTAATTTTTTACAAAAAAGAAAAAAACATGAACTTAATCATGTTTTAATATATTTTTTTATATTTTATCGACAACAATAATATTGGTAAAACCTTCTTCTTCCATTTTCTTTATTTTCTTACCAACTTTGTTTTTATTAACTTTAAACATCGATACTATTTTATTGTCATCACTCATTTCTTTTGATAATTCTACTGTTTTTTCTAAATATTCATCATTAATATAAACAAGTGCTATTTTTTCTTTAGTATCTATCTCTATATTTTTAGTTTTTAATAAATCAACTATTCTTTCAAAACCAATTGAAAAACCAACAGCTGGAATTGTATCACTTTGAAATTTATTTAATAAATCATCATATCTTCCACCGCCACCTAACGAACCTTTAAATTCATTTGATTGAACTTCAAATATTGATCCGGTATAATAACCCATTCCTCTTACTAATGTAGGATCAAATTCTATTGGATAATATTTAGAAACCACTTTAATAATTTCATTAATTTCTTTTGCTGCTTCAAAATCTATATCTTCTAGTTTTGTATCCATTCTTTTAATAAGTGATTTTATTTGAGTATCTGAGAGTTCTTTAGCTGCTAATTCTTTTTTCACTCCTTCAATACCAATTTTATCTACTTTATCTAATGATATACAAATTGAAGAAAATTTATCTTCTGAAATATCAGATGATATAACCATATCTTTTAATAATCTTCTATCATTTATTTTAAGAACAAAGTTTTTAAAACCAAGTCTATGAATAACTTCAGGAACAGTCATTAATAATTCGATTTCTGCAATTATTGATTTCTCTCCAATAATGTCTACATCACATTGCATAAATTGACGATACCTTCCTTTTTGTGGTCTTTCAGCTCTCCATACATCTCCTATTTGAACTGCTTTAAAAGGTGTTGGTAATTCATTTCTATTATTTGCATAAAATCTTGATAAAGGTAATGTTAAATCAAATCTTAACCCTAAATCAGTAATATCTTTTTCAGTAGCATTTTCTAAATTAAGTTTATCCCCTCTTTTAAGAATTTTAAAAAGCATTCTTAAATTTTCTCCACCATCACTATTTGTTAAAAGATTTATATCTTCAACTGAAGGTGTCTGAATTTGTGTAAAACCCTTTTCTGCATAAGTTTTTTTAATAACATCTAATATATAGTTTCTAAGTGCCATATCCTTAGGCAAAACATCTTGAGTTCCTTTAGCCGGTTGTTTTCTAAATTTCATAATTTTTCCTCCTATATAAATCTTATGTATTTTATAATTTTATCATTGATAATTCAATTTGTTAATTATTTTTTATAATATATTTATTTACTATTTCTGCAACTCCACTTTCATTATTATTTTTAGTTGTAGTTATATTTGCAATGCTTTTTATTTCATCAATAGCATTTATCATTGCTACACCAGTTCCCGCAAAATTAATCATACCGTAATCATTCATAGCGTCGCCTATTGCCATAACATTGTTATTTTCAATATTCATTAATTTCATTAAATATTCTAATGCATATCCTTTATCAGCATCAATATTCATTACTTCTAAAAAATATGGCTTTGAAATAAAAATATTTGCTCTATCTTTAAATTTTTCTTTTAAAATTAATTCTAATTCTATTAATTTTTCTGGATTACCAGGAATTACAAATTTAATTGGTGCATCATTTAAGAACTCTTCATAATTATTAATTATTTTCTTTTTCATTCCTGTTAATTCACAATCAATATCTGTATATTTATTTTCATAAGAAACATATATAGTATCCTGAATTTCACATGATTGAAATCACGTGGTTCTAACTTCATTAAGCTTCTCAAATACTCTCACTTAATTAAAACCATTAAGTTACAACATATATGAACTCACTTAAATACCGTTAAAATTTCACTACCAAGTATTCTTTTGAATACATTAGCGATAGTTTAAGGCTCAATTCAAAACCTTTTTTGTTATTTTTTTTATTGTTTTTATTTATTTTTTCTATATTCCAAAACTGCTTATTAATTTATGTTTCCTTTTTTTTAAGTTTTCTAATCTTTCTATTTCTTTTTTGTGTAATTTGTTAAAGTTTTCAAATTCTTCTATCATT
>Ga0256842_1000485_pt1 | contig 35305 bp, 33 predicted proteins | sample 4559240metaG_FD_185973 | JGI IMG/M metagenome (GOLD analysis project Ga0256842, IMG submission 185973) | Hydrothermal vent microbial communities from Guaymas Basin, Mexico - 4559-240 | ecosystem: Environmental > Aquatic > Marine > Hydrothermal vents | place: Mexico: Guaymas Basin | collected...
AATTTTAACAAACTTCCCTGAATTTGCCAGCAAAAAATTTACCAGCAAAAGGCTTATGAAAGTAGGAGTAGCCCTTAGCGGAGGAGTGGATAGCGCTGTCTCCTGCTATCTTTTGAAAAAAAGCGGAATAGAACTTGTTGCCCTTACCTTTGATCATGGATATCTCTTAAAAGAGCAGCTTGAAGCTGCAAAGGAAATAACAAAATTTTTCAAGATTGAGCATCACATTCTGGATGTAAAAAGGCTTTTTGAGGAAAAAGTAATAAAGCTTTTTATTGAATTTTACAAAAATGGCCGCACTCCCAATCCCTGCACCTTTTGCAATGCAAGCATAAAATTTGGTTATCTCTTTGAATTTGCCATTAAAAAGCTCTCCTGCACAAAATTTGCCACAGGCCATTATGTGAAAACAAAAATCTTTCAGGGCTATCCCTTGCTTTGCTCTCCAAAGGATAGTAAAAAGGATCAAACCTACTTTCTGTCCCTTGTTTCACAAAAAGTCCTTCCCAAACTTGAATTTCCTTTAAAAGACTTTACAAAAGAGGAAGTAAAGGAGCTTGCTGAAAAGTTAAAACTTCCCTGCACAGCAGGAAAAGGTTCTCAAGACATTTGTTTTCTCAAAGGAAAACCCTTAAAGGACTTTTTAAAAAATTTTTTGCCTGAAAAGCCTGGCAAAGTTATTTATCAGGGAAAAGTGGTAGGTGAACATAAGGGAATCTACTGGTACACCATCGGCCAGAGAAGGGGCTTAAGGCTTCCTCTTGGCAAACCTTTATACATTGCAGAACTCAGGGCAGAAGAAAACGAGATAGTCCTTACAGAGGAAAAGGGCCTTTACTCAACAGAGTGCCTGCTTGAAAATTTAAACTTGCATTTGCCTTTTGATTTCTGGGAGGGGCTCTTTAAAAAAGAACTTTACGCCAAGGTAAGGTATCGCTCGCCCTTGAAAAGGGTTTCCGCAGTAAAAAAAAGAAAAAAAGGCGTCCTCGTAAAGTTTGCCGAACCAGTAAAAGCAATCACTCCCGGGCAGGTATGTGCTTTTTATTATAAAGGAATGCTTCTTGGAGGAGGAATAATAAAGGAAGTAGAAAGAAGCGGGGGCTAAAGCCCCCATTTAAAAGTCTTTACTCATACTTAGCAGGAAGTCCTGCCCAGGCCCTCATCCTTTCGTAAGCAATAATTCTGGGCAGATTCTTCTTTTCCTTAGGCCCTGGATTTTTCATATAAAAGGCATTTACAGGATAAACTGTGCCCCACTCCTTCCTTTCCACGGCCATTTTACCGAGCCTTACCAAGTCAACAATAAGCCCGGCAAGAGCAGGACTATCATTTATACGCCCGGTAATTACAAGCTCATCAACTGCCCCATTAAAACTTACATACTCCATGTGCATGGCTATGAATTTTTTGTCTCCCAAAGGCTCAAGAAAACCTGTGGGTTTAATATAGTGAGGAGCATCATAGCCAAGTATGTCCTCTACAACACTTGACTTGGTAAATTCCTTACTCTTGTTCCTTTCCTTATCAGTAAGGGCAAGAAAATCTGTGTTTCCACCAATGTTAAACTGGGCAATGTCCTTTACAAAGCGATTTCTCTGGGCAAGATGGGCAAGGATATCCGCAGTTAAAGGAGTGGCACCTGTTGCTCCATCGTCTCCAAAAATTACCAGGTTGCTCTCCTTTGCAAATTCCACATACACAGGGTCATTAGCAATGAGGGTGGGAATAGTATTTACAAAGGCAGCCCCTCCCATTTCCCTGGCATATTTGCAGGCAGCGTAGGCATAAACCTGAGTTGCTGTAAGCCTATCAGTGTGGTTCTTTTCAATAGCCTCTTCAAGCTCAGCCCTGCTTTTAAAAGGTACAAATGCCTCTGTTGTGCATACATTTACGAACACATCAACCTTTAGCTCCTTCCATTCTTCAACGAGCTTTGCCACCACCTCTTTAAGTGGTGCCTCACTCTCAAGTCCTTCTGCCTCTATAGGAAGATTCCTCAGGCTCCTCAAATGAACGCCTTTTCTTATGGGTACTTTTCCAAGTGACTCAGGAAGTTTACCCTTCCAGTAATTTTTCACTATTTCTGAAAGGGGCTTTCCTACTTTGTTTTTATCCACATCATAGCTTGCTACTATTTCTATGTCTTTTATTTTGTAAGGCAGTTCGTCCTGTAGAGGAACGCCGTGAGGCTCAATTTCTCCGGCTTTTATCCTCTCAAGACCCACTGCAAAGATGCTACCCACATACCCCTGTCCTAAAATAGCAACTCTCACCATCTCTCCCTCCACCTCCTTTCTTTAATATTTTTTAAATTGTTTTTCTCTCAAGTTAAAAATCTCTGAGCTCTCCAGGCAAATATTAAAGTTAATATAACTCTTAGGTTAGTTAATACTGCAAGAATTAAAAAAAGTTCAAAAATCCTGTTAAACAAACAAAAGAGCATTATTAAAAAAACTCTTTCGTCTCTTTTCCCAAGAAGGTATTTCATAGCAGGAACTTTTACATAAATGTCTTCTCCAAAGGCAGCCTTATATCTCTCTGTAGAGTAACTCACCATTACCGAGCCAAACATTGCCATGCATACAACTGGGAAAAAGCTTAATGGCGGAGCTGTTTTCCACATCAAAGCCAGCAAAAAGGCAAAGTCTACATACCGATCAAGCACAGAGTCAAGATATCCTCCCCATCTGCTTGTACGAAGACTTGCCCTTGCAATCTCTCCATCAATACCATCAAGAATTGAGCTTACTTGATAAAGCACCCCTCCCAGAGGCACATTTATTAAAGCTACAAGAGCAGATAAGATTCCAAGAATAAAAGTAAAAAAAGTAGCCTGATTGGGAGAAACTTTTTCAACTAAATAAGAGGAAACCCAGGTGGATATCCTGCGATTTATCAGCCTTGAGATTAACCCATCTCCTGCCCCTTTAACAGCTGTTTTAACAAGAAACTTCCTTGCCTTAGCGAGATCTTCCGGTGTATCCACATCCATCCAGAAATATCCGTTTACAAAGCTTACTTTCAGCCCAGCCTTTTTAACAATCTCACTTAGCTCTACCACATCTTTTGAAGACACAAGCTCCTCTGCTACTTTAAAGACCTCTGGCGTGAGCACGAAAAAGCCAGTGTCAAAAGCTTGATAATCCCTAAGAGACTTTCCTATTTCAACCACTCTGTCCTGATTGATTTTTACTTTGGTTGCTTCTTCTGAATCAATATACTTACCCTGTGCATCTACGATAAGCCCTTCCTTTCCGATAGCCTCTTTTACAAAGGCTTCCTCATAAAGGTGATCGCTCATTACCAGCACAAACTTATCCTTTACCAGCTCTTTTGCAAGAAAAAGAGAATACCCATTTCCACGCTCTGGAGAGGAGTTTAACACGAACTTTACGGAAAAGCTATACTTTTTAAAAAAATCTTCGTACCTTTTTTTAAATTGTGGATTTACTACTACTATAAACTCATTTACACCATTTTTTTGAAGATAAGTTAAAGTACGATAAAGAATTTCTCTTCCTGCCACTTTAAGAAGTCCCTTAGGAATTTGATTGTGGGTAAGGCTACTAATCCTGGTGCCAAGACCCGCAGCCAGGATTACAGCCTGCACCTCTCCCCTCCTTTTAGAGAAAATTGACAAAGAGAAAAAAACAGGACTATAAACAAAAATAAAACAGACCTTCTTAAAAGACAAGGGGGGAACTCTCAAATATACCCAAATTAAAAAATTGATAGTAAAATTAAAAGAATGCTTAAAAAACTCATAAACGCGGTCCAAAAAGCAGGGAAGTTTTTAAAAGAATTCCAAAAAAGTGTTAGACTAAAAGAAAAAGACGAAATTGAAGTGGTTTCCGAGGCAGATTTTATTATAGAAGACTTCCTTAGAAAAGAGCTTCCCAAAATCTACAATGCTGAAGTTATAGGGGAAGAGAGTTTTTCGGAGAATTCAGGGCTTCCAGAAGAGTACTGGCTCGTTGATCCTGTGGACGGCACTCTAAATTTTCTCCATAAGCTCCCCTGGGCAGGCATATCTGTTGCACTTATGAAAGGAAAGGAACCAGTTCTGGGAATAGTTTACAGCCCGTTTCTTGAAGAATGCTTTTATGCTGAAAAAGGGAAAGGGGCTTTTTTAAATGGGAAGCCCATAAAAGTGTCTTCTGAAAAAGAATTGAAAAATGCACTTCTTGTAACGAGCTTCCCGGGCAAGTGCAAAAAAATAGGCTTAAAAAAATGCACCTTACTCTTTGAAGTGCTTAACGAAAAGACCCGTGGTGTTCGCAGGTTTGGAGCAGCCTCCCTTGATCTTGCCTATGTTGCCTGCGGAAGGTTTGACGCCTTCTGGGAGCCTTTTTTAAAGCCCTGGGACACTGCAGCTGGAATCCTTCTCGTAAAAGAAGCTGGAGGAATTGTTACAGACTACTTTGGCAATCCTTATAATCCATTCAAAGACACTTTGGTTGCCTCAAATCCCTTTATCCACAAAAAGCTCATAGAAATAACTGCCCTTTATCATCCAGAAAAAGTGAACCTATCTTAAAGCCTTTACTATCTCAGGAAGTGCCTCTTCCCAGCCAATAAGCATAATGTGAAGCCCTCTTACTCCTTTCATCTCCTTTAAGGCTTTACCTATCTCTACTGCTATCTTTATCCCTTCTTCTCTCTGATCCCTGGCAGAAGCCATTCTCTTTATCCACTCATCAGGAATGTCCATCCCTGGAACACGCTCTTTCATATATTTAAGCATCTTAAAAGACCTGGGAGGAATAATCCCTGCAATAAGAAAAACTTTTTCCAAGATGCCTTCTTCCTCAGCCAATCTTAAAAATCTTTCAAACTTTTTTAAATTGAAAATGCCCTGTGTTTGAATAAATCTCGCCCCTGCAAGGGCCTTTTTCTTAAGCCTTAAAACTCTGAAGTGAAGAGGAGTAGCAAAGGGATTTTCCACAGCTCCAAGGAAAAAACAAGGCCTCTCTCCTTTAAGGGGCTTACCATTAAAAAATTTCCCTTCCTCAAGCCCTTTCACTAAGCTTAAAAGCTGCACAGAGTCAAGGTCATAAACTGGCTTTGCCTGGGGATGATCTCCGACCAAGGGGTGATCCCCTGTCATGCAGAGAAGATTTCTCACACCAAGGGCATAGGCTCCAAGGATCTCTGCCTGAAGGGCAATTCTATTTCTATCACGGCAGGTCATCTGCCACACAGGTTCAAACCCCTCCTCAAGGGTAATCAGAGAAGCAGCCAAGCTGGACATACTCACACTGGCAGTTGAGCAATCAGTAAGATTCACTGCATCTGCAAAGTCTTTGATGGCAGAAAGCTTTTTGCGTACTTCTTCCTTTGAGGCATTCTTGGGAGGCTGAAGCTCCACAGTAAAAACAAATTTGCCTTCCTCAAGTAGCCTCTGAAGCTTACTTACTGGCCTTTCCATGGACATATTCCCTTGGTGAATTTCCCTCGGCAAGAGAGTAATCCCTTGGTGGAAAAAGCTCAAGGAGTTCTTCAAGCCTTCCCTGCTTTTCAAGGCGCTTTATGATTTCCTCCCACACGCAGGGCTTATTCGGATTTACCTCACACCTACCTTCAGAAGAACCTCCACAGGGACCATTTAAAAGCCCTTTGGGGCAGAGAGCCACAGGACAAAGCCCAGCAGTTAAATGAAGAAGGCAATTTCCACAAGCTCTGCACTTTTCCTGAAACACTCCCCTTTCCACCTGAGCCCCACAAAAAAGGGTGTCAACCCCTGGATATACAGGAATTTCGGAAAACATTTCGGCAAAAGTGACCACTCCCACTCCACAGGCAAGGCTCAAAACCGCATCAAACTGAGAAAGCTCTTCTTTCAAATCTTTAAGATACCGGGGATCACACTGGCGAAGCACACTTTTTGATGAAGCCTCAAAGCCTTTTTGAGAAAGCTTCTGTGCAAGCGCTTTTGCCTCCTTGTCCCCTCCTACATGATAAATGGCAACACATCCCCTGCAACCAAGCACAAGTATTTTTCTAAAACCCTTTAAAAATGAAAGCACTTCTTCAAGGGGCTTAGGGCGGGTAACAATCACTTTTTTACCATCCTCTTAGCAGCTTCAAGGGTGTTTTTCATAAGCATGGTAATTGTCATGGGACCAACCCCTCCTGGTACAGGGGTAATGGCTGAGGCTTTTTCTTTTACCTTTTCAAAATCTACATCTCCACAAAGAATTGCCTTACCTTCAGGGGTTTGCCCTATACGATTTACCCCCACATCTATCACCACTGCCCCTTCTTTTACCATGTCAGCAGTAATAAGCTTGGGCTTTCCCACAGCCACAATCAAAATGTCTGCCCTCTTAGTATGAAAGGCAAGATCCCTTGTTGCAGTATGACACACAGTAACAGTAGCATTCCCAACAGGCTTGCTCTTTTGAAAAAGAAGGATGGCAAGGGGTTTCCCTACTATATTGCTTCTTCCCACTATTACTACTTCTTTGCCTTCTACCTCACAGCCAATTTTTTCAAGCATAACCATTACTCCAAGAGGGGTACAGGGCACAAAAGTGGGCTTGCCTCTCACAAGATTCCCTAAATTTACAGGGTGAAACCCATCCACATCTTTTTCAGGGACAATTTCCATTATTACACGCTCTTCATTAATATGCTTGGGAAGAGGAAGCTGCACCAAAATTCCATGAATGGAAGAATCTTTATTATAACGCCTTATAAGCTCAAGAAGCTCCTCTTCTGAAGTATCTGCAGGCAGGTTTTCCTGCACAGAATAAAAACCAAGCTTTTTGGCAACATTCTGTTTGGCTTTCACATAAGAAATTGAAGCAGGATCATCCCCCACAAGAATGGTAGCAAGTCCGGGAGTAATTCCGTGCTCTGCCTTTAACTTCTCAACCTCCTTTTTTATTTCTTCTCTTATTTCAGCAGCAATCTTTTTCCCATCAATTATTAAAGCAGACATTTTCCCCTCCTACTCCTTTAAATAAACTTTTTCTAATTTACTCACAAAACCCCTTATTGACAAGAGCTTAAAATAATAGTAGATTTTTTTTATTGATATTAATTTTTGAAAATTCCAAAAAGTGAGGTCAAAAAATGGAGTTTGAAGCAGTAATAGGGCTTGAGGTTCATGCTCAGCTTACTACAAAAAGTAAAATGTTTTGCTCCTGTTCCACAGAGTTTGGTAAACCTCCAAACACCAACATCTGTCCTGTTTGCACTGGCCAGCCCGGGGTGCTTCCAGTAATAAACAAAAGAGCTGTAGAATACGCGCTAAGGCTTGCTCTTGCCTTAGGGTGCAAAATCAATCTTACCTCCATCATGGCAAGAAAAAACTACTTTTATCCAGACCTTCCCAAGGGATATCAAATTTCTCAATACGAGCTTCCCATTGCAGAAGGAGGAGCTATAGAAATTGAGGTAAATGGGAAGAAAAAGAAGATTGGTTTGGTAAGAATTCACATGGAAGAGGATGCCGGCAAACTTGTTCACGACGAACACAAGCCCGTATCTTATGTAGATTTTAATAGAGCTGGGGTTCCACTCCTTGAAATTGTAAGCAAGCCCGAGATTTCTTCCCCGGAAGAAGCAGTGGCCTATCTTAAAACTTTAAGAAGAATAGTTCGCTATCTTGGCATTTGTGATGGAAACATGGAAGAAGGAAGCCTGCGTTGCGATGCCAATGTCTCAGTAAGACCAAGGGGAAGTGAGAAGCTTGGCACAAAAGTGGAGCTAAAAAATATGAATTCTTTTAAACATGTGGAAAAAGCCCTTGCCTATGAAATAAAAAGGCAGATAGGGCTTCTTCTTGAGGGAAAAGAAGTGGTGCAGGAAACAAGGCTTTATGACGAAGCCACTCAAACAACACATCCCATGAGAGGAAAAGAAGAGGCTCATGACTATTGTTATTTTCCTGATCCGGATTTGATTGAGATAAAAGTTCCTGAAGAGTGGATAGAACAAATTACCAGGCAATTGCCTGAGCTTCCGTCTCAAAAAAAAGAAAGATTTTTAAGAGAATATAGCCTTACGGAAAAGGAAGTAGAAATATTGATAGAAGAAAAAGACTTTGCAGACTTTTTTGAAAACACTGTTAGAGTTTATGGGAATGCCAAGCCTGTTGCCAACTTTTTGCTTACTGAAGTATTAAGGTATTTAAATCGCGATCATAAGTCCATAGGTGAAACCAAGCTTACTCCAGAATTAATAGCGGAACTTTTAACCTTGGTTGACAAAGGAATTATATCCATAACTATAGCCAAGCAGCAGGTTTTTCCGGAGGTTTATGAAAAAGGAGTTTCTCCGAAAAAATTGGTTGAAGAAAAAGGGCTTGTTCAGGAAAGCTCTGAAGACAAGCTTCTTGCAGTGTGTAAAGAGGTGCTTGAGGAAAATCCCAAAGAGGTAGAAAAGTATAAAGCCGGGAAGAAAGGGCTTCTTGGCTTTTTTGTTGGGCAGGTTATGAAAAAGACAAAAGGAAAGGCAAACCCCAAAGTGGTAAACCAGCTTTTTCAAAAGCTCCTTGAGGAGTAAGAGATGAAACTTAAGGCTCCGGGAATTTTACCCACAAGGGCAGATGTAATAACTGCCTGGGTATGGCACGAGGATGCCCTTTATTTGCTTGATCAAAGGGAGCTTCCTCACAGGGAAAAATATATCAGATGCGAAACCTGTGGTCAGGTCAAAAAAGCTATAAAAGACATGGTGGTAAGAGGTGCTCCGGCAATTGGAATTACTGCAGCTATTGGGTTTTATTTGGGAATAAGGCGGTTTTTAATAAAAAGCAAGGGTACAAGAAGCGCTCTCAAAGCACAGGCAAAAAGAGTGTTTCAGGTGCTCTCTTCTGCAAGGCCAACCGCAGTAAATCTCTTCTGGGCTTTAAAAAGAATGCAAAAGGTGCTTGAATCTCTTGAATTTTCGCCATCTAAGGAAACGATAGAAGCCCTTAAAAAAGAAGCTCTGAAAATCTGGCAGGAGGATGTGGATGCAAATTTGAAAATGGCTGAGTTTGGGGCTGAAATCCTGCCTCAGGGAAAAGTCCTCACCCATTGCAACACTGGAGCTTTAGCTACAGGTGGCTATGGCACAGCTCTTGGAGTAATAAGAAAGGCTTATGAGCTGGGGAAGGTTAAAAGTGTGTGGGTGGATGAAACTCGCCCCTTTTTGCAAGGGGCAAGGCTTACTGCCTGGGAACTTTCAAAGGTTGAAATTCCTTATCAGATAATAGTTGATAGTTCCGCAGGTTTTCTTATGCAAAAAGGAGAGGTGCAGGCAGTCATAGTAGGAGCTGATAGAATTGCGGCAAATGGAGATACAGCAAACAAAATAGGCACCTATTCTCTTGCTGTGCTCTGTAAGGAGCACAACATTCCTTTTTTTGTAGCAGCACCCTCTTCTACTTTTGATCTTTCCATTAAAAGTGGTAAAGAAATTCCTATTGAAGAGAGGGATGAAAGGGAAGTGCTTTTTTGTGGTGGAAAAAGAATAGCTCCGAAAACTGCTTCTGCCCTAAATCTTGCCTTTGATGTAACTCCTGCTGAATATATTTCAGCTTTTATTACTGAGAAAGGGGTAATAAAACCACCATTTGAGAAACAGATACCTCAGGTTTTAGAAAATGAAAGTTAAAGAAATCCCGGAAAATACACTACACCGCCTTGTCATTTATCTCAAAGTTCTGGAAGATCTTGAGAAAAAGCGAATTGAGTCCATAAGTTCTGAGGAACTCGCAAGAAGATGTGGAGTAAATTCTGCTCAACTGAGAAAAGACCTGACCTTTGTAGGACATCTGGGAACAAAAGGTGTAGGGTATAATGTAAGAAGTCTGAAATATAGTCTTAAAAATTTTCTTGGAAGATCTCAGGAGTGGAATCTTGTTCTGGGAGGATTAAGTCCTCTTGGGATTTTTCTTCTTGAAAACAAGGAGCTTCAGAAAGAAGGTTTTTACTTTATGGCAGCTTTTGACCACAGGGAAGAAAACATTGCCAAAATTTATAACGGAGTTTCAGTGTATAGCCTTGACCAAATCTCTTATGTTTTTAAGGCTATAAAAGTGGACATAGGCGTAATCACGGCAGAGGAAAATCCAGAAATTTATTTGGAAGCCTTTTTAAATCAAGGGCTTAAAGCTATTTTAAATTTAAGCAAAGCTCCTCTTTTTGTAAAAGACACTTCTGTAAAAATTGAAAACTTTTCTTTTCCCTTGGCCCTAACAAAGCTTTCTTATTTTTTAAAGGATAGTGACAAAGGTTAAATTTTAGAAAGAGGTTATTTTATGAAAGTAAAAGTCTGGAAAAAGGACAAAAGGGCAAGGCTTCCTGAGAAGTCAACAGATGGCTCCATTGGTTATGATATTTTTGCTTTAGAAGAAGCTGTGATAAAGCCCTTTGAGCTTAAGTTTATAAGAACCGGGCTTGTAATAAAGACTGAGCCGCCTTATGGGCTTTTTATTTTCCCCAGGTCCTCACTTTTCAAGAGAAAAAAGCTTATTATGCCAAATTCTGCGGGTATAATTGACTTTGATTATTGTGGAGAAGAAGACGAGGTAAAGATTCCTGTGGTAAATCTGGGTAAAGAAGAAGCGGTGGTAAAGGCAGGAGAAAAGATTGCCCAGGCAGTTTTTATAAAGGTGGGGGCTCCTGAGATAGAAGAGGTGGAGGAGCCTCCGTCTTCTGCCTCAAGGGGAGGCTTTGGTTCAACAGGTGGGTATGAATCTAAATAAATTAAAAACCAAGCAAAAATCCCTTATATCCCTTGTTTTTAAACAGGCAGATTGGAAATTTTTGCCTTTTTTTCTTCCCTTCAGTTACTTAGGGGCAAGGGTGTGCTATTCTGCAAAGCATCCGCTTCTGCTTTTTGAAGAAGAAAAGTTTCAAAATCAGGAAAAGTTTAAAGAATTTTTAATGCGCCTTAAAAAAGCAGGACACCACAGTGTGTTTGCTCACACTCCGATTTTCGTAAGTTTAAAGGGGCTTTCTATTGAAGAAAAATTTAACCTGGCAACCACTTATTTTAAAGTTTTCTGGGATGAAGAAAAAGGGCTCGCTCTTTTTAATTTAAGACACTTTTCGGAAAACCTCTCTGAGGAAGAATTTTCAAAGCTTATAAGCTGTGAAATAACACTTTCTTTTTTAAAAGTAATTTTTTACAGAAATTGGAAAAAGGTGTTTGAGGGCTTTTTTGAGGAATTTCCTTTAAAAGGGCTTGAAAAAAAGTCTGAAATATTTACTGCCCCTGAAGTAATTATATTAAAAGTGGAAAAAGAGCATCCTTTTGAGTGGATTGGAGTAATTGTGCATGGTTTTTCAAGGATTTTCAGTCATCAGTTTGTAAGACACACCTGGCTCAATTTTAATCAGAGGTCTCATCGCTATACTTTTGTGGATAGTTTTGTACTTCCAGAGTCTTTTCCAGAAGACTTAATTGAGTTATATTTAAAACAGATAAAAAGTGGAATGGAAGTATATAGAAAGTTTTCTGAGAGGGTTCATCGGGAGAGTTTGAGGTTTGTGCTTCCACAGGGAGTTTCTACTACTTTGCTTGCAACAGGTCCATTAATGGTGTGGGAGGATTTTGTTAGCAAAAGGGCTATACCTCAGGCACAGGGAGAGATAAGGAAGCTTGCTTTTATTTTGAAGGATGAGATGGGGCTGTAGCTCAGAGGACAGAGCACTGGCCTCCGGAGCCAGGTGTCGGGGGTTCAAATCCCCCCAGCCCCGTTTTTAATTCGGGCTTGTTTTTGCTCAGAAAATAAGGAGGGAAAAGATGCTCGTAGCCAAAGCTAAAGTTCCTATGAAATTTTCATTCAATGGATATGACTTTCAGCTAAAAAGAAAGGAAAAGCTCCTTTTTGCAGATGATGTATTTGATCTCCTACCTCCAAAAATAAAAGGAAATTTTGAAAAAGCTCACAGTGTTCTCCCTCCTATCTATCGTGGAGAAAACTTAAATGGTAAAACGCTTTTTGTGTTTGCTCAGGCAGCAATAGGAGATGCCCTTTGTATGACACCTGCTCTAAGGGAAATAAAAAGGCGCTATCCGGAGATGAAGCTCTGGGTAGCAATTTCTGGAAGAGCCCGCCCTGTGCTTGAAGGCCTTCCCTATATAGACAAGCTTTTACCCCACCCTGCTCCTCTAAAAGAGGTGGTGAAAGCTGATTATATGGTAAAAGCTGTTGAAATGGTAGGTAAACCGCAGTTCAATCAACTTAACATGGTAGAATACTTTCTCTGGAAGTTTTATCTTTATTTTGCTGAAAAAGAAACTCCTGATGTAGTTGTGGACGAAAAGATAGTTAAGGAGCTAAAGCCACTTTTTGATGAGGCAAAAAAGGTGTCAGGCAAGGAAAAGATTTTACTCTTTCATTATCTTGCCTCCTCTGTACATAGAACCCTTCCTCCCAGGCTTTTAAAAGACATAGAAGACCTCATCTGGAATGAATATGCTCCAATTATCTGCAGTCTTCCCGAAGAGGACATAACTGTTGAGGTTGCTCTTGATGTGTACGGCATAAGGGCTGGCAATTTTTCTCCTTATATGAAGGATGTGAGGTACTTAATTGCAGCGGTAAGTCTTTGTGATGCAGTGATAACAGCTGATACAGCAACGGTTCACATAGCAGCTGGCTTGGGGAAACCAGCGGTACTTATTTCCGGAGCCATAGAACCCGAACTCAGGTGCAGGACATATCCCACGGTGATTCCCCTTCGCCCAAATTACAAACCAAGGGTATATAATTGCCCCTGTGGGATTCATGCTTTAGATGGTCCATGCCCTGAAGCTCAAAATTTGAAGCAGTTTTATTCTCCCTGCTTAGAAAGCATTCCTGCTAAAGTAATTTATTTTGCTCTTAAAGATGCAGAGCTTCTTAAAGCAGGAGTTAAGCAGCCAGAGAGATGCCCTGTATGTGGAAAGAACTTTCAAAATTTTTCTTTTGTGGAAGCAATTAATTCTTATGAAATTTTTGAGTGTCCTGGTTGTCAGGTGGAATTTAGCATTCCTTTGAAAGGGGAAGAACAAAATCAATACGAAATTTTTACTTTCTGTGAAAAAAATGAAAGTGCCAGAACAAGGGCAGAAGTATTCCTTTTAAAAATTCTGCAAAATCTTGACTTTATTCAGAAAAAATTGCTTTTTATAGAAGGTGAAGAATTTCTTTCAGAAGATTTTAAGACAAAAGTCTCTGGTGCTTTAATAAAAAAAGTTAAAAAAGAAGCTGAGCTGGAAAAAATAAAAGCCGAAATAGGGCAGCAAAAATTTGATTTAATAATTTCCATTCACCTAATAGAAAAGTTCACCCAGGTTAACGAAATATTAGATTTTCTCTCTTCTTTGGTAGATACGCAGGGGGGGCTTGTTTTTCTTTCTTCTTCTTTTAAAAGATTTGAATTCCAAGCCAAAGGGCAACAAATGTATAGGTGGTGGAGTGGAGAATATCCTCCAAGATACTTTACCAGATGGAAGCCATTTACTTATTACCATCTCCTGAAGAAAAAAGGATTTAAAGAGGTGAGAATAATTTCAGAGCCTCTCACTGCAGAAACTCTTATACAAAATGTTTTTATAAAACACATTGACATTTTTGACCGTAGAGGACAATACCAGGCTACTTTACCAAAAAATTATACAGAAATAATTGTCTCAGATGCATTTACCCCTTTTTATTTAAACTCTGAGGGCCTGGGGAATTTTTATTTTGTTTTTGCTTTTAAAGAATTTTATCCATCTATTAACAAATTTTTTAGCAGAATGAACAGAGTGATGGCTGCGGAGTTTAACTGGGGAAGAGATGATTAAGAAATCTGAACAGGGAGTAAAACGATGAAAAAACTACGATTTCAAATAAGAACCTGGAACAGAGCAAAAAAGCTTGAAAAATGCGTAAGAAGGATGGCTGAAGAAGTAAAAAAACTGGGGAAAGAAGATGAGTGTGTAATTTTTGTAATAGATAATTATTCGGATGATGAAACACCCAAAGTATTAAAAAAGCTTCAAAAAGAAATTCCTTTTTTAGTAACCTGGCGTTATCCCAGATGGTGTAAACAAACAGAAAATTTAACCATACCTCAAGATGTTTGGAATAAAGTCTCAGCTCAATTCGTATGGTTTTTTGGAGACGACGATCTTTTATTAAAAGATGGTCTATCTTTGGTATGGAGAGTTCTTTCATCTGAAGAGGCAGAAGATATTGCTTTTATTTCGGTTGGACAGAGTTTACTTACTCCTCACAGTTTTAAAATCTACCACGGAACAGTATGGGAATTTATGAATTTAATGGGATATAATCAATTTGCTGGATGGATTACTGGAACTATTTGGAATACAGAATTATGTGAAGAACCTTTAAGACTGCTTTTTGCAAGTAAAGAAGAACTTGAAAAAGAAGAGGAATATAAGGAATTCTATTCGGTTTATTTTAGAACCGCATTTATTCATGTTTTGCTTCTTATTCATTTTTGCGCTCACTTTCCAGCTGTTGTTATAGATTATCCTATAGTAGAACCAATGGAGGTGGGAGACTTAGAAACTGCTGAAAGATGGGAAATGGAAAATGTTGGCTGGAGGTATTTCTTATTTGCAAAAGCTCTTAAAATTATGTATGATAAAGGGATTTTGGAAGAAAAACTTAAGCCGGGATTTTTTAAATATTTAGAGCATAATCTCTGGGACAGATTTTTATCTGAGATGATAGCCTCCAGAATAGGAATTTACAAAAGGAATCCCCGCCCTGATGAAGGCTGGGAGATTATAAGAGGGATAGCAGATATTATTGATAATCCAACTATAGCTAAAGAAATTAAAATTACTGTTGAGCTTGCAAGGGCACTTTGTGATGAGTATCAATGGATAAAAGAGCAGATTGAAGCTTTAGAGGGAAAGTCGCTTCCCATGGGAGAAGAAAAAGTAAAAAAAGAGCTTGAAAAAAGAAAGGAATCAATTTATCAAACGCTTCTTTCTGCTGGAAATGAAATAGTAAAACCCCTTTTTGAAAAAGGATGGGCTGGAAAAGGATATAAAAAATAAAAAAGACGGAAGAATAAAAGGAGGGAAAATGAAAGAAGAAAAACTTACGCCGGTAGAAAAAGCAAGAAGGGAGCGCCTTAAAAAGTTAAAACCGCGAGTTTACGAAAAAGTAATTAAATATTCCGAAAAAGTAAAAAGAGGTGAAAGTATTGCAATTATTCAATTTCAATACGATTATCGTTGTAATTTCAGATGCGTTCATTGTGATGTAGCAAATTTTATGAAGAAAAAAACAGATAGGTACTTTACTCTTGAAGATGTAAAAAGACTTTCTAAAGAGGGAGATGAGCTTGGACTTGCTAATATAGTAATTACAGGAGGTGAACCACTTGTATTCCCAGATCTTGAAAAGCTGATAGAAGCAATAGATCCAAATAAGTGGTATATAGTTATGGATACAAATGGATGGTATCTTGATAAAGAAAAAGTAAGACACCTGAAAAGTCTAGGTGTAGACAAAATTCAGCTCAGCCTTGATAGTCTTAATCCTGAAGAGCATGATGCTTTTAGGAGAAAAAAAGGAGCTTGGGAAAGGGCTATGAGAGCAATTGACGCGTGTTTAGAGGAGGATATGTATATTATCGTAGCCACAGTAGTGTGGAAAGAAAGAGCTAAGTCTCAAGAATTTCTAGAATTTGTAAAGTTTTTAAATAATAAAGGAGTAGGGGTATTTGTAACTTTTGCAAAGCCTGTAGGGGCCTGGGAAAGAAATCTTGATGTGGTGTGTGGAAACGAAGAATGGAATTATTTAAAAGAACTGGAAAAAAAATATAATGTATTTACTCATCTCACCCCTGGATATGGAATAGATGTAGGTTGTATTGCAATGAAAAGAATGATTTCTATTACAAAATTTGGAGATGTAATGCCCTGCCCTTATATTCATGTCTCTATAGGAAATTTTTTTAAGGAGTCTTTAAAAGACATTATAGAGCGGGGGTTAAAAATTAAATGGTTTGCTTATGGGAAAAAGTGGCCTTGTTTAATCGCTAATAAAGATGCACCTTTTATTGAAAAGGTAATGCCTAAAATTTGGGGGAAAGTAGGTCCTGTTCCATGGCAGGAAGTTTTTAGCGAAGAGGATTTTATACAATAAATATTTGTTTACAATTCAAAAATGATAAATCCTTTTTTACAGGAAGATCTTGAATTTATTGCCAAAAAACTTTTTCCTTTTTTTAATTTTTTTAAAAATCAGAAAATTTTTATTACAGGAGGTACGGGTTTTTTTGGAAAATGGTTTTTGGAAACTTTTATTTATTTAAATGAAGTATTTCAACTTAATATAGAAATATTTGTACTTACCCGAAATTACTACAAATTTAAAGAAAAATTTGAAAGACTTGCTACTTATAAAAAATTTACATTTATTGAAGGGGATGTAAAAAATTTTGAATTTTTTAAAGGAAAATTTTTAGCTGTAATTCACATGGCTGCAACAAGTGCAGAAGAAACTTTTAAAGGAGAAGATGAATTGGCAAAATTTGAAACTGTAGTAGATGGAACAAGGAGGGTCCTTGAATTTACAAGAATAAATCAAGTGCCTTATTTTCTTTTCACGAGTTCAGGAGCGGTATATGGAAAACACAATCATCCTGTAAGGGAAGATTATCTAATTGCCCCTCCCTGCAATAGTATAAAATCAGTATGGGGTACGGCAAAAAGGACAGCAGAATTTTTAGTTAGTTATTATGGAGAAAAAAAGAATATAGAAACAAGAATTGCAAGATGTTTTTCTTTTCTTGGACCTTATCTTCCTCTTAATATCCATTATGCAGCAGGCAATTTTTTAAAAGATGCCCTTAAAGGTGGACCTATTGTAGTTAAAGGAACTGGGAATGATGTAAGAAGTTATCTCTATCCTGCAGATTTAATAGTATGGTTAATCACAATCCTTATAAAAGGAGAAAAAAATTCAGTATACAATGTAGGTTCTGATCAAAAAGTAACAATTAAAGAACTTGCAGAGCTTATTAAAAAAAAAGCAAAAGTAAAAGAAATAAAGTTAGAAAAAAGAAAAATAATAAAAGGTGCTACAGCGCTTTCTTTTTATGTACCTTCTATAGAAAAAGCAAAAAAAGAGCTTGGTTTAAAAGTATTCACTCCACTTGAGAAAGCAATTGAAAAAACTTTACAATTTTACAAACAATTTTATAAAAATGGCAGGGATTAACAAATGAATTGGAGTAATTTAGAAAAGATGAAACTTGTTTTTGCAATAGGTTCACCCAAATCAGGCACTACTTTTCTTCAAATGATTTTAAATAACCATCCAGAGGTTTCATGTGCTCCTGAGGTTGCCTTTTCGTCTTTTTTTAAAAAATTGCAACAAATTTTTGAAGAGTTAAACCAAACTTTTGAAGATATTGATAAAAAAACTGCAAGGCAGGGTCCGGTACAGATAAAAGAAGCGGAAATTTTGGATGTTTATAGATTTATAGTAAAAAAAATTGCCTATCTTGGAGCAAAAGGGAGAACTGTGAAGTGGTATGGTTTAAATGAAAATGAAATACTTATATATGATAAATTTAAGCTGTACAGTGAGCTTTTTCCTGAGAGTAAATTTATAGTAATTGTAAGAGATCCAAGATCTATTGCAGTCTCTTCCTGGTATCATAATTTAAGAACTCAAAAAAATTTTAAAGATAATGTTGGAAGTTTAGAAAATTGGTGCCAAGTTGTAGGGAAAATCTGGAAAAAAGAACAAACTGCTCTTTTAAATTTTGCTAAAGAACCTCTTTCAAAGGATAAGCTTTTTATCTGTAGATATGAAGATTTGGTGCTTTTTCCTTTGAAATGGTATACTCACATTTTTGAATTTTTAAATGTAGATACAAGAGAGGATATAATAAAACAAATTATTGAAAACACTTCTTTTAAAAAGTTTCAAGATGGTAAATTTTTCAGAAAAGCAAGCATAGATGAGTGGAAAGAAGTGCTTTCATCTTTAGCTATTAAATTTATAGAAAAAGAATGCGCCCACATTATGCAACTTTTTGAATATGAATTACTTTATTGATAATCTCCCTCGGTTTTCGTCAGTTGGTTCTAAAATTTTTTCTCTCTCTTCCGATAAAAAAATATAAAAATTATATCAGGGAGTAATTATGAAAATTCTTGCTATAATTCAAGCACGGAAGGATTCTTCCAGATTTCCAAATAAAGTTCTTTCTAAGCTTTGTGGGCTTACTACCTTAGAGCATGTCATCTTTCGGACATTGAAGTGTAAATTAATTGACACAATAGTTCTTGCTACCCCAAATAGAAAAGAAGATGACGAAATAGCCAGAACTGGCAAAAAATGGGGGATAGAAGTTTTCAGAGGAAGTAAAGAACCTTTAACCAGATTTTATGAAGTTGTTAAAATTTACAATCCCCAGCATATTATTAGAATAAAAGCAGACTGCCCCGCAATAGATCCTGAAGTAATTGACATAGCAATTTGTAGCCACCTTTCTAAAAATGCTCATTACACTACAAATACCATTTACCGAAGCTATCCAGTGGGCTATGATGTGGAAATTTTTTCCTATAAAGCTCTTACATGGCTTCATTATAATTCTCATCACCCTGTAGAAAGAGAACATATAAGTCTTAAGTTTGAAAAATTTTGTCCTTTTCCGATAAATCACTTTGGTTTAAAAACTAAAAATAACAACTTAGCTTCTCTTAGACTAACTATTGACTATAAAGAAGACTATAAAGTAATGCAAATCCTTTTTAATGAGCTTTATCCTAAAAATCCTCTCTTCGGATTAAAAGAAGTCAAGAAGTTCGCAGAGGCTCATTCAGAAGTCTTCAAAATTAATTCTCACATTCCTCCTAATGCAGGAATTTTAAAAGATTTTGCCAAAGTAAACTAAAAATTTTCATAAGGCATAAAATTTGCTTTCAAATTTAAAAAAACAAAAAGAAAGGCAGGTGATAAAAAATGAAGGTGGTAATACTTGCTGGAGGTTTTGGGACAAGGCTTAGTGAGGAAACCCATTTAAAACCCAAACCAATGGTAGAAATAGGAGGAAAACCAATTCTCTGGCACATTATGAAGATTTATTCTGCCTATGGATTTAATGAATTTATTATATGCCTGGGCTACAAGGGCTACATGATCAAAGAGTTTTTTGCAAATTATTTTCTTTACATGGCAGATGTAACAATTGATCTTTCAAACAATAGTATAGAAGTACACAATGCCAAGGCAGAACCATGGAAGGTGACCCTTGTTGATACAGGGCTTTACACTCAGACAGGAGGAAGAATAAAGAGAATTAAGTCTTATGTGGGAAATGAGACTTTTATGCTTACTTATGGAGATGGAGTTGCAGATGTGAATATAAAAGAGCTTTTAGAATTTCATAAAAAGCATGGAAAGCTTGCAACAGTTACAGCAGTGCAGCCTCCTGGTAGATTTGGAGGATTAATTTTAAATGGGGGAGAAAAAGTTCTTGATTTTAGAGAAAAGCCAAAAGGAGATGGAGCCTGGATAAACGGAGGTTTTTTTGTGCTTGAACCTGGTGTATTTGATTATATAAAAGGAGACGATACCCCATGGGAGGCGGAACCACTTCAAAATCTTGCAAGAAATGGGGAGCTTATGGCTTATAAACACAAAGGATTCTGGCAGTGCATGGATACTTTAAGAGATAAAAATTACCTGGAAAAACTCTGGAATTCTGGGAAAGCACCCTGGAAAATTTGGAAAGATTAAATTTTTAAAACATTTTTACATCCTTCCCCTGCCCAGCCTTTTTCAAAAATGGGTTTTACCCCTTCCGAACATGCTGCAAGAAGAGCACTGACAATTTTTATATAATGTGACTTGAATGGACTTTCTTTTCTTTTTTCTTTTTCTGGCAAAGAGTCAAATTCTTTTTTTAAATATTTAAACTCGTCACAAAGAGCCTTAGCTAATGTTACATTTACTTTAATATACTTAGCTATAGCTGGATCGTTAATTATATCTGCTATGTCAAAAATAATTTCCCAACCTTCTTCAGGACGAGGAGTTGTAATATATTTTCCCACTATTTCTCCAAGCAATTTAAGAGCACCCATCCGGGAAGCTATCATCTCGGAAAGTAACCTTGTCCAAAGAGGATATTTTACAAATTTAAAAAAATTAGGAGACAATTTTTCTTTTAAAATTCCTTCTTTGTAAAGAGTTTTAAATCCTTTTATTGTTAAAAAAGTTTTCCAACCTATATCTTCCCTTTTCCATCTTTTTGCTTCTTCTTCACCAAATGGTTTTATAGGCTCTGCTATAGGATAATCTATAACTATAGCTGGGTCATACGCAAAAAAATGAAGAATAAGTAATACATGAGCATAAGCAGTTCCTTTATAAACCTTTTTATATTGAGGGCAAATTTTATCCATTTCTTCAGTATCTATTTTAGTAAAAATGTCATGAGCTTTTCGACCCCAGATTATGGAAGTTGCCCATCCTATAAATTGATTAAATCCCATTAAATTAGCAAATTCTATTACAGTTCCTTTATAGACTTTATGACTATGAGGAGAAAAATTGCTACGACCTATATGTACAATAGCACAATCTTCTGCTTCTTTAGAATTTAATACTTTCCATACAATAGGTAAAGTGTTTTCTAATAACAGATCGTCGTCTCCAAACTCCCAAATAAATTCACTCTCTACCCGGGAAGCTATTTCAGAAGGAATAGGAATAATCTCTCCTGAACGATACCACTTGGGTGTTCTATAAGAAATAATAAACTCAAATTCTTTACATAATTTTTTCAAAACCTTAGGGGTTTCATCAGAAGAATAATTGTCAATTATGAAGATTATAATAGGCAAGTTAAACTTTTTTATTTCTTGAGCAATTCTTTTTACACATAACTCAAGCATTCGCGATCTATTCCAGGTTCTTATTTGAACCCTTAGTTTTCTCATTTCTATCCTTCCTTATTTTCCTAAGGTTACGAGTATCATCCCTGTGGTTATTCCCAAAATTCCTATCCATTGAAAAATATTCAAATTTTCTTTTAACCATAAACAAAAAACAAATTGAGTTAAAAGAAAAGCTCCTCCTGCTCCGAGAGCAAGGGCTACATTGGGAGATATACTTCTGTAAAGTAACATAAGAAGCCACATACTTGAAAATCCAAAGAGATTTCCCAACAAAAAACCGGTTATCCATTTCTCCTTACTTATACTACCCCACTTAAAAAATACCTGAGCTAAAACCTGCATTATCCAGAAAATCGTTAAATATACTGTTGTCTTTATCATACCCCGAAACTTCAGCTTTTATAATTCCTTTAGTTTTAATCCCTCTACTACTGCTATTTTTTTTACATCTTTGAAATTTTTTTGCAAAATTTGTACTACTTCTTCTGAATAACTTCCTGCCATAACTATTACTGCTTTAATAAGCTTCTCCTTTAAAATCTCAGGAGGATAAATAAAAAGGTTGGTAACAGGGGTATATTTCCCCTGCTTAAAAAGTGCTGAATCAATAACTCCGTAAATTTTATTAGCAATACCAGTAAGAGAAAGTATGACAAGTGCCTGATGCCCTGCTCCCCAAACCATTACCTCTTCTTTTTTATAATCCTTCAAAAATTTCTCCAAGGACTCTTTTAACTTTTCTAATTCCTCCTGCCAATCTCTTAAGTCGTACGCTTCTCGTTTTTTTACCACCGCTGAAATAATGTAATTATGCCAAATTACCCCTATCTCAAGCACTTCAAATCCATTTATCCGCAAAGTTTGTTCTAAAGTCTCCAAAGTGAAGTAAAAAATGTGATCAGGAATAAACTCGGTAAGCATTTTCTTTTCCAAAATCATTTCAAAATTAGGTACCTCTACAAGACCTATAGCTCCGGGTTTTAGATTATAGGCTATTCCTCTTAAAAATGTGTTTATTTCTGGTATGTGCTCCAGAAAGTTTAAAATGTAAAATCCGTCAAAGGGAGCATACTTAACCCTATGATTTTCACTAAAAATAAAGTCTCTATTCACTTTCAAACCCTTTTCCAAACAGGCTTTTACATTTTCTTCACTATATTCAATTCCATATACATCAGCTCCACACTCCTGCATAAGTTCCATAAACTCACCTTTTCCACATCCAACTTCAAGAATCTTTTTACCCATAAGTTCGTATTTTTTCAGAAACTTTTTAAACTGCTTTAGTCGGAAGTCTTTCATTTCCTGAGAATAAGCAGTAGCTCGTATGACTTCACGATAATAAGAAACTGGCTCCCCTGCAAGCTGAACAAGTCCACACGAAGAGCATTGATAAATTTTCAAGTCAACACCTTTATCCTTAGAAAGTTCCTCTTTTCGTAAAAAAGATTGTGCTCCACAGGGCATATTCTTTAAAACCAAAATTGGTTCTTTAAAAAATGTTCCTCCACAAACTCTACACTTTTTTGTCATTTCTATTCTGGTAAAAATTCTTTGTAAGCTTTATGTACTTCAAAAAGGTTTTCTGGGCACTTGGAAAACCACTTCCACTCTCCGGGTTTTGGTTTTCCTCCTCTATACTTAATTTTTTCGTCAGGAGGAGAAAGAAGTTTACACTCAAAAAGAAAAGAGATAAAGTGCCCTCGCTCTTTAAGTTCTGGGAAGATAAATTCTTTTATTGCAAGAAGATGGAGATTACAACTTACCTCAGCTCCAAGTTCCATTTCTGCCACCTTTTTAATCCTTTGAGCCATAGTTTCTTTATAGCGAATAACTCCTCCTGGAATATGCCAACCCGGTTTAAAATGATACATTCCCTCTCTCCAGGTAAGAAGCACCCTCCCTTTTTCGTCCTTTATAAGTAAATCCACATTCACTATAGGAGTAACACTGGAAACCCATAAAAACAATTCCTCTCCCAACCCTTCTTCTGGAGTTTTTACAATCTGTTTTAGTAAATCAATTACTTCTTTTAAATTCATACCTAAATTTATTACTTACTTATATACAATTAAATCTATTTTCCAAGCTCTACTCCCGATTCTATTTCAAACCTTCCAAGCCTATTTTTAATACCCCTTTTGTCTCCTTAATTTTTTACTTTTTTTCAAAACCTGAACTCCATCTCAAGTACTTCTTTATCTAAAAACGGATACATGTCTTCCATGGGAAGGCTCATCATTTTTCCGTCTGGAAGTTTTTTAGATGCTACCCTTGGCTTCGTTTCTCCCTCCTCACATAAAACCTCGCAAACAATAGGACCCTCTGCCTCAAGCACTTCTCTCACCTTTTCTTTAATCCCCTCCTGATTTTCTATTAAATAAGTCTTTATTCCAAAAGCCTCTGCTACCTTTCTCACAGAAGGAAGGGTCATTCCGCTCTCCGGTGTGCTTGCAACGAATTTTCCAAAAAAACGCCTTTGAGTGGCCCTGATAGAAGCATACCCCCCATTATTAAGCACAAAAAACTTAATAGGTAATTTCAGCCTCCTTACCACCTCAAGCTCCTGAATGTTTAAGAAAAAGCCCCCGTCTCCGTTTATGCAGATCGTTCGTTTTCTACCGGAGGCAATACATGCTCCTATGCTTGCTGGGAGTCCAAAACCCATTGCTCCAAGCCCAGGGCTATTTAAAACCCTAACTCCCTCTGGCACCCGAAAAGCCTGCATGGTCCTCTCACTGCATCCCCCCGAAGAGCCCGGCACAAGCACATTCCCCTCTTTAAGCAAATCTGAAAGCGCATCTATAAGCACATAGTCTATCACCTTTCCCTTATGCTCATAATATTCCTTTTCCACTACAGGATACTTTCTCTTCCACTCCCTTATTTTTTCAAACCAGGCTCGTCTGTCTTTTTTCACAATTTTATCCTTAAATTCAAGAAGTTTCTGTAAAAACACTTTCGCATCACACACCACACTTACTTCTACTGGAAACTTGAGTTTTTTTATCTCTGCGGGATCCACATCCACCACCACTTTTTTAGCTCTTTTTGCAAAGTTTTCATATTGATAGGCAGTAATCCCCACATCAAGCCTTGCTCCTACGCTAAGCAAAAAATCAGCACTCTGAATGGCAAAATTTGCCCAGCGGGATGCAACAAGGCCAGGCCTTCCAGCAAAAAGAGGATGCTCATCTGGCAAAAAATCTACACTCTTCCATGTAGTCTGCACAGGGATTCCCAAAACTTCTATCACCTCATAAAACTCCTTCATTGCCCCTGCAAGCCTTATTCCATTCCCTGCAAGAAAAATTGGTCTTTCACTCTGATTTAAAAGCTTTATTATCCCAAGCAACTTTTCTTCAAGCTCTTGTTCACAGGGTTTTTCAGGAGTTTCAGGAGTATAGCTTAAAAGGCTGTTCTCTTCAACTTCTGTCCCCTGCACATCAAGAGGAATATCAATCCACACAGGACCAGGTCTCCCACTTTTTGCAAGGAAAAGTGCTTTTTCAAGATGATACCTGATTTCCTCCGGTTTCATCACAGTAATTGCATACTTTGTTATAGGCTTCACTATATCAACAATGTTTATCTCCTGAAATCCATATTGCCTGACACCGTACTGATAGGCAAGATCACTCGTTTTAACCTGTCCTGAGATAAACACCACTGGAATAGAATCTATCCACGCAGAAGCACAGCCTGTTATGGCATTCGTTCCTCCTGGTCCTGTAGTAACAAGAGCACAGCCAAAGTTATTGGTATATTGAGCATAGGCTTCAGCAGCAATGGATGCTCCCTGCTCGTGAAGGCAGCACACATACTCAAGTCCGCTTCTTCCAAGGGAATCAACTAAGTGCATTGCCCCACCACCAGGAAGCATAAAAACTGCTTTAAGCCCTCTTTCTTTTAAAAACTTAAACACAAAATCAGATACTTTTATCTTCTCCATTTTTTACTCTTTAACCTCCCTCTGCAATTAATTCAATCTGTCTTGTAAGTTTTTTGAGAAATTTGGAAATCTCAAGTCCTCTGTTTTTATTCCACGGAGCCGGGAAAAGAAGGCTCTTTTTAGCAAACTCCTTTCCTTCCTCCACATTTTCTTCTCTGTCATCTATAAAGATGTCAATTCTTTTAAAATGCTTAAGTATATCCTTTTTGTACCTCAAAATAGGAAGTGCTTTATCCTCTTCCCTTTCTGAAGGCACTGAAAAAAAGCCCCTTATCCACTTTCCAAAGGTTTCAAAGACCCACTTTGCCGAAATACCTGCAAATTCAAGGGGAATTGCGGTAACACAGATATGAAAAAGCCTCTTTCCTTTTACCTCAAAAGCAAATTCCTCAAACCAGGCAAGAACTTCTGCTCTTGGCAAAATAAAAGGAGTGCTGTAATAGTTTTTTCTAAACTGATCCAGACTTTTCAGATATTCTTCTCTGCTCATATTGCAAAGTTTATAAGGAGGATTCTGAAAAAGCCCCTGATAGGAAGGAAGTTTTTTATCAGGATAAAACGCTTTTAACCAGGAGACCCACGCCTGCATAAAATTATTGAGTACATCGTCAACATCCCAGACAATTACAATCTCTTCCATTGCTATCACTCTTGCCAGTAGGACACTATGGTTTTTCTCTTTTTATTTTGCATAATGGTTTCGTCTGTGTAAAAAGAGTCTTCCTTATAATGAGTGGTGGAAATTTCTTCAATAATACAACCTGTTTTTGTGGTCATCAGATGCCTTACCCCCCTTTCAATGGTAACCACTTCACCAGGTTTGCAGACTCTCTTTTTTCCATCAAGATAAAGCTCAAGTTCGCCATAAATCACAAAAAATGTTTCCTCCTTCTTAAGATGATACTGTTCTGGATGAGTTTGTCCCGGGAGTAAAATAAGGAGTTTTTTACAATACTCTCTGTTTACAACTGTAATCATTACCATCCCATATTCATAAAATTTTTCCAGTCCATAGTGGTGGGAAATTTCAAGCTCTGCACCAGGTGGCACAACAACCCCTGCTTTTTTAATGAAATCCCTTACTTTTAAGACTATCTCGTATACCTTTTCCTGAGTGTTAACCAAGGAAGTATTTTCTCTGGTAAGTGCCTCTTTTTCTTTGATATTTTTCAGGGCTGTAATTTTGGCGTACTTTGAAAAGTCATTGGCAACCCACTGCCCCTCACAGGTTGGAATAGCAAAAAACACATCTGAAATACTGATTTCTTCACCACTTTTTATGTCCCTTTTTGCAAAGGCACCTCTTTTTAGTGCAAAAAGAGTGTTGATTTCCTTTTCTGAAGGCTCATAACGGGTCTCTTTCAGTCTCTCTTCTCCCATCATTTCAAGGGCTTTTACTCCTGCAGAAAGCCAGGGAACTATTTCCTCAGGTGTGGAAGAATAGGCATTGAGAGGATACTTATCTCTAAGACCGATGTGTCTTTCAAGAAGCCTTGCCCCTTTTGCAAGGGCAATTACTATGGCTGTGGTATTTTTGGGATCTTCGTGAGTTGAAAAACCAATAGGAATTCCAGGATATCTGTGTTTCAAAAGATCAATCTGATTCAAATAAAGATGGGTATCTTCTGTGGGATATTCTGCTATGCAATGCATGAGAGCAAACTTGCGATTTCTGTGCATAAGAAAACTTACCACTCTATCTATGTTGGTAAGAGACTCTCCTGCTGTTGAAAGAATCATGGGTTTATCAGAAACTTTTACAATATATTCAAGAAGAGGCCAGTCTGTAAAACTACAGCTTGCAACTTTTATAAATTCAAATCCATGTTCAAGCACAAGATCAACCGAAGGCTCGTCAAAGGGGGTGCAAATAGGAATAAATCCTTCTTCTACAATGGTGTCTTTTATAGCCTTTAACTCATCTGCGCTAAGGCGCGTCTCACTAAACCTTTTCACAAACTTTATGTCCATCCTCTCTTTAAAATCCGGATGAATGAAAGTGTCTAAGTGGCGATATTGCATTTTTACTGCAAAATCAAAATATTTTCTGAAAGGCTGTACTGCCCTGGCAAATTCCCTTACAATGCGTTTCCCATATTCCACATCTCCCATGTGATTGTTGGCAAGATCAAATATTATAAGTACTTTTTTAAACATCGTTTTACCCCCTTTTTCAACTTACTTCACTTAATTACCTTTAAGAAATATCTCAAGCCCTTTTTCATAAATACGATTATTTCCCGTTATCCTCAGCTCCAAAGGATCATAAAAAAGTATCTCCTTCTCTGCCCACTTCTGCAAAAATTTTCTTTTATCTTCCTTTAAACCTCTAATACTATAGTATCCCTTTTTTACAATTTCTTTTGCTACTTCTCTAAAAAACTCCACCTCTTCGTCGTTAAATACAGCCAAAAACTCATCTATCTCCGTGTAAGCAAGCCAGGCTTCACGCTCTAAAAACTCCCTAAGAGGATATCCCTTTTTCACTTTGCTTAACATCTTCAATATTAAAGGTATTGTTCCTCCTAAGTACTCCCACACAAGTTCTATATCCTCACTTTTTATTCCTTCCTTAAATAACCACTCTTTTACTGTTTCCTCTGGCAAATGTCCTATTTTCATAAACTCTGAAGTAAGTTTCATCTTTGCATCATTATAAACTCTTTCTATAAACACTGTATTTGAAGTCAAAATTACAACATGACTTAAGTGTGTCTCCTTTGTTAATCTTATGCAAAAATTTAAAAATTCTTTAAGCAACTCCCTTTCACCATTTCCATTCTGAATGTAAATGTCTCTTAGCTTTTGTATTTCATCTATTATCAATATCGGCTTTTTTCCTTTCCTCCTTTCCCTCTCCACCTCCTCAAACAATACATCAAACAAATTTCTCTTCTTCTGCATAACCTGCTCTATCTTCCTGCTCTCAAGGCTTATCAATCCCAATGTCAAATTTACATTAGTTTCTACTGTTTCCTCATACACCTCCTCTGGCACTATCAATGCCTCCAAAAAACTCCTGTAAGAAGTAATAAGCTTGCCCCTCAAATTCAAATACTTAACCCAGTACTTTCCCTTTATCCACCACTCCTTTTCCGTAAGAAGCCTCCTTTCTATTACATACTCCATCACTGTTGTCTTCCCACTTGACTTCGGTCCATAAACCCACAAAATCCTCTGCGGCACCTCACTAAACCACTCCACGAAAAACTCTATCTCTTCCTCCCTATCCACAAATGGTGCTGAACGATAAGTCTCTATGTGCATTTTCAAAAGACTCCTTTTTCACTTTTTCTTTACAAAGTTTTTAATGGTTTCAATTACATAGTCAAGCATTTCCTGGGTAAGTCCGGGATATACCCCCAGCCAGAAAGTGTCTCTCATAACTTTATCAGTATTTTTTAGCTCACCCACCACTCTGTACTGATAACCTCCCTCCACTATAGCAGGCTGTTTTATAATATTTCCTGCAAAAATCATTCTCGTTTGAATCCCCTTTTCTTCTAAATAAGAAACAATTTCCCTTCTGGTAAAAGGTGCGTTATCCCTTATAGTAAGCACAAAACCAAAGGGAGACGGAATGGCGCTTTCAGGATAGCCGGGAAGAATAAAAAATTCTTCCAGTTCTTTTAGTCCCTCGTAAAGCTTTTGCCAGTTTTTTTGCCTTGACTCCACAAAATCTGGAAGTTTCTCAAGCTGGGCAAGCCCCACTGCAGCTTGCATATCTGTAATCTTCAAATTATAACCCAGATGAGAGTAAATGTACTTGTGATCATAGCCCTCTGGTAAGTCCCCGAGTTTCCAGGAAAATCTCTTTCCACAGGTATTATCTTTTCCCGGCTCACACCAGCAATCCCTCCCCCAATCCCTGAAAGAAAGGAGAATTCTGTAAAGCTTTAGATCGTCTGTATATACCGCTCCTCCTTCTCCCATTGTTATATGATGTGCTGGATAAAAGCTTGAAGTACCGATGTGTCCAAAGGTACCGGTGAAGCGCTTGCCACCTATCACTTTACCGTTTACAAGTTTGTATTCCCTTTTTAAAGTATATTCCGCTCCCAAGGCATCGCAATTATCTTCTATTACCCAAAGATTATATTTTTCTGCCACTTCTAAAACCCTATCAAGGTCAAAGGGAATTCCAAGGGTATGAGCTAAAAATATAGCCTTTGTCCTGGGAGAGACTGCCTCTTCTAAAAAATCAGGATTTATGTTGTAAGTTCCAAGCTCTATATCTACAAACACAGGAACAAGGTTATTCTGAATTATAGGAGCTATTGTGGTGGGAAAACCTGCTGCAACAGTAATAACCTCGTCTCCTGGTTTTAAGCGAAGATCTCCCAGTTTGTACGAGGTAAGCGCAGAGATTGCAAGAAGATTGGCAGAAGAGCCAGAATTACAGGTAAGCACATGTTTTATTCCAAGATATTCAGAAAATCTCTTACAAAATTCTCTATCAAATCGTCCAGCAGTAAGCCAAAAATCAAGGGCAGAGTCTACGAGATTTATAATTTCTTTTTCATCATAAACACGACCGGCATAGTTTATGCGGGTTTTTCCGGGAAAAAAACTTTCCTGATTTTTATGAAAAGTTCTATAATAATTAACAATTTGAAACTTAATCCAAGCCCGTAAAACCTCGTCTATTTTTTCTTTTGTTAGATATGCTACTTTTTCTCTTAAAAATTGACTCTTATGAGCTAATATTGTTTTATCAACCCTGATAACGCATTTATACTTCAAATTGCCCCATACAAGATCCTCTTTTGATAAAGGAACTGCATATTCACTCCAAATATACTTATCAAACTCTGTAGTAATATAGGCAACTATATAATCTTCTTCATTTATATCCGATTCTCCAATAATCAAAGCAGGCCTTTTTTTTGAATCTTTAACATCAGTAAAAGGGAAATCCAAAAATACAACTTCTCCAATCCTATTTGCTTCAGTTTTATTTAAGCCCAAAACACTCCTCCCAGTCTATATTTTTATCATCCTCGGTATTAAAAAAGTTATAAACACCTAACAACCTAAAATCATCTTCACTTTCTGATATATTTATTTTTTTTTCTATCTCTTCTGGTTCGATTATAACAATAAGTTTAGCTTTTTTTATGTAGGAAGGAATTTTATCGTAAAGTTTTATTTGCTCATTTTCATAAACTCCTTTTATAGCTATCATAACTTCTCCTCCTTCAACTATACTCTCCCTCTTTTAATCTTCATCAAAAATTACCTCTGGTGATTCTTCCAAATCTTTCATTAAAGTATACATAGCCATTTTTCTTATTTCTTCTTCTGTCCATCCTTTAAATTCGTGGACTTCGCCATTTTCCATAATTACAGCATTTGTAGATATAGATTTGCGAGGTAATACAATAATATAAAGTTCTGCTTCCTCTATCCCTTCTAAAGGATGTAAGCTTTCTATCTTCCCTTTTTTATAAATACCCTTTACTGCAAACATATTATTGCTCCCATTCTTCTTCATAATCCCGAATTTCCTGCAAACTATACTCAAACATATTAGTTTTGCCCTTATAGAAAAATTTATACCACTTTACTGTTCTTTCCAGAGCCGTATCTAAATCCCACTTAGGACGCCAGCCAAGTTTCATCATGGCTTTACTTATGTCAAGCCTTAATAAACCTGCCTCGTGAAAACTGGTATCCTTTTCTACTTCGTAATTACCACTACCCCAGAATTTAATCACCTTTTCCACCACTTCCTGCACCGTGGCCATATCCCTCTCAAAAGGTCCAAAGTTCCAGGCTTCTGCGTATTTATCAGGTTCTTCCCACATCTTCACTGCAAGAAGAAGATATCCATAAAGTGGCTCAAGCACATGTTGCCAGGGTCTTATAGCATGAGGATTGCGAATTTTTATGGGCTCTCCTCTGGAAAGGGCTTTTACACAATCAGGAATGAGTCTGTCAAGTTGCCAGTCTCCTCCTCCCACTACATTTCCTGCCCGACAGGTGGCAAGAGGCAGCCCAAAGGATCTCCTATAAGAACTAACCAGAATTTCCACACAGGCTTTACTTGAGCTATAAGGATCATATCCTCCCAAAGCATCTATTTCTCTATAACCATAAAACCATTCCTTATTCTCATAACACTTATCACTTGTTATAACAATTACAACCCTTGCACTCCCCGTCTTCCTTACTGCCTCAAGCACATTTAAAGTTCCCATTACATTTGTTTCGTAAGTAAGCTCTGGTTCTTTATAAGAAAGCCTTACAAGGGGCTGAGCAGCAAGGTGAAATACAATTTCTGGTTGATGTTCTTTAAAAACACTTAGAAGCTTTTTAGCATCTCTTATATCTCCGATAATATGCGTGATTTTTTTGTCTAACTCAAGGGCTTCAAAGAAATTTGGCTTTGTAGGAGGCTCTAAGGAGTAGCCTATGACTTCTGCTCCGAGTTTAACAAGCCAGAGGCTAAGCCACCCTCCTTTAAAACCTGTATGCCCTGTGATTAAAACCTTTTTCTTTGAAAAAAAACTTAAAAACTTCACTATTTTACTTCGTTAACAAGTTTTTCTAAATTAATTTGCACTCCTTCCAGAATTGAAATTTCCTTATTCCAGTCAGTAATAATCCAATCTTTGTCTTTTTCTGCTACTAAAATTTTTTTAGATGTAGTAAATATCCACACAACTTTTTCCACACCACTTTCTAACAAATCTTTTATTTTTATATTTACATACTCCTCAAATGAGCCAAACTTTTTAACATCTGCCTTGGTATCAATTTCTATTACAACCTTGGGAGCTATTGTTGTCATTTTATCTTCAAAAAGTTGAGATTTCACCTTCTCTTTTTCCCAAATCCCTATATCTATATTATACCAGCTACTTTTAGCAAACTTAAAACCTACTTCCCCATACAGCACAATATATTTCTGCGATTTTAAAAATTTTTTTAAAAAAGTAACAATTAAGTCTATCAAAAAAGCATGTAATAAACTACTTCCCATAACAGCCTCCAGGGGCAATTTCCCTTTTAAAACTTCCTCATATCCTTTATAATAGATGGGCTTCCCAAATCTCTTTTCGTAAATAAGCGCCTTCTGTAATTGTTTTTGTAAAAAACCCCTGTCTTCCTTTTTTTGAGCTTTTTTATATCTTTGACTTAACACCACCGGCATTTATACTTCTCCCTCGCTTACTAATATTATTTTTATCACTTTAATCACAATTAAATTAAATCAAAAAGCTTGAAATTTCTTGCACTAAAATACATAGCGTAAAGCACAGATAAGTACCCCTGGGTGTTTAAATAATACAAAACTTCTGGCTTGATGTTTTTGAGCTTCTCTACATCCGCAATATACACATTCTTTAATCTTGAAGTTCCATACTTACAGGAAACTTCAAGATTTATAGAAGCAATAATTTTTTTATCTTTTAAATATTCGCAAAATTCAATTGCCTTTTCAAAATCAAGGGCAAGCTGAGTGAGTTTTCCTTTGATTTCTCTAAAAAATTCAGTGGGCTCGCCAAAGTCATCAAAAATTTCTTTTCCGTCTTCGCACTCTTCATCATCTCTGCAAGCCGTAGACATATCCAGTATTACAGACCACGACTCTTCTCCCTCTTCCCCTTCCTTTATTACAAAAAAAGGATAAAGTTCACAAGCTTTAGGGACAGCGGGGACTTTCATCCCACCTTCTTCATTTACATACACATTTTGATTTTTAATCCCCATTATCACAAAAGGAAAAAACCTTTCTCTAAAACTCCCTATCATTACAGGATAATACATAGTTAAAGGTAAAATCTCAGAAAACCCTATAGGGACAGTTTCTACATTTTTTAAAAATGCAAAATTGGAAGGTAGTTTGACTTTTACTCTCCGGTGCCTCTCTTCGTCAAGAATTTCAGGCTTTTTGAATGCATAATAAGGAGCAAACATAAAATCCCCCTTTTTAAGATGATTTTAGCAAAAATTTGTGAAATATTATACTTCAAAATTGAAAGAAAGTCTACCAAAATTAACTTATCTCAGGATTGAAAGCATTTGAAAGAAAAAATTTTTCATTTTGAGTTAAAGGCTGACTCAGGACAGGAGATTCCTGCTTACTCCTCTCAAACCTGATTTCTTTTGCGATAATCTTTAGAAGATCAAAGTTTCTTATACTAAGAAAAACAGCATAAAGTACAGGTAAATACCCTTTTACATTAAAATAATAAAGTTTTTCAGGCTGCATACTTTGCAACCCTTCTATATCTCCCAGAAATACATTTTTATATTTAACCTTTCCAAAAGGAGTTTCGGCAGTTATATTTACTGGTTTTAGACACTTAGCTTTAAAAAGTTCTTTACCAAATTCTCTTGCAAGAAACCAATCTTTAACAAACGCTGTTAGATGAGTCTTTATTTTTTGAATAAAGGCAGTTTCTTCCCCATTTTTTTCAAAAAGCAGCTCATATTTTTCATTTGAGGAACTGTGCTCTAAAAATCCATTTTCTTTAACCAGACTTTTTTCTTCAACTACTACAAAAAATTCTCCCTTTTCGTAAAGAAGTCCAAAAGGATAAATTTTGCTTAAAAAAGGAAGTGCCTCAATTTTTAACCTGCCATCCGGGTTTAAATAGAAAGGAGTGCCCCGCACAGAAATTATAGCAAAAGGAACAAGCTCGGTTTCTCCATCTAAATAAAGAGTTCTAAAAATAATGGGATAAAATAAAGAGACCGGTATAAGCTCTGAAAAACCAAGAGGTACCATGTCAGTTTTACTTAAAAAAGAAAAATCTTCTGGTAGCTTTATTAAGCAAGTCTGGTGTTTATTTTCTTCTAACCTGATGTTCTTTTTAAAAGAAGCCAAAAGGACCCTCATTTTTGTCCTCCCTGGTTAACTAATTTAAAAGGGAGGGGAAAGCCCTCCCTTTTAAGAATTTACATTATCTCAGGAGCTGAAGGACAAGCTGTGGGAGCTGATTGGCTTGTGCCAGCATTGCAATGGTGGACTGCATCCTGATCTGATAGGTGGTAAAGTTGCTCATCTCCTTAGCATAGTCAGTGTTACGGATGACAGATTCTGCCTGCTTGGTATTGTCATAAGCCACCTTCTGGGAGTCAAAGATGGACTGGAGGTTGTTCATAGTGGCACCGATCTGGGATCTCACGGTGTCCACTTTCTTCATGGCAAATTCAGCAATAAGCATAGCCTGCTCAGCACCAACATTGCTGTTCACATTGATTGCATAAAGGTTGTATTTGTCAGAATCTGTATGCTGGATACTACCAGTATCGATTACATAATTATACTCGCCTGCACTTGAATCGTAATCAAGAAGCGCAAGTCCGGCATCATTATCGCTTACTCCTTTACTATCCACTCTAAAGTGATAGGAAGATGCAATCATAAGATTGCCCACCTTTATTGCATGAGCTACTCCTGTAGTACCATCTACTTGAGTTGTTTGAGATCCTTGGATTAACTGATCAAAATTTACCACTGCGTTAGTATCTCCTGTTACTTTGACTTCCATAGCAATTGTTTCACCATTTTCTGTCTGTAAAACAAGATGGCCGTTATCATTTGTAGCCTTTAAGGGAGCTCCGGTTTCAGAAGCAGCCTTGTTAATTCTATCCACAAGTTCGTCAATAGTAATATTATTTGAAAGCCCTGTAAGAGAAAAAGTTGCATTGCTAATATCTGCCTGGCCAATATAAAATTTAATATCTATAGTAACAGAGGAAGCAGTGGTAGATACAAGAGAAGTAAACTGTTTTTCTGCCTTACTGATATTTACTGCAGTTGCCTTAATACCCTGAGGACCAAGCTGTTCGTTAATATTCTTTGCAGCAGTTGCAGCATCAACTAAATAAGTGTTAGTAGAAGATGGAGCATTAATCAAAGCGGCAGCACCGTTTACTTTTAAGTAATCACCGGCATCAAGAGCCCATGCTGAATTTGTAATAGATGTAGCGAGGCTTTTAGCTTCTTGAGTAACTATGGCATCGTTTGTAACTTTCTGTCCGTTAATAATTGCACCCTCAAACTTTGACATTACCATCTGAGCACCAATGCTCTGAGCCCTTATGTCATCAATATTTACTTTTACAGTCTGATTAGCCCTTGCTCCGTAGTGCACATACTTATCTGTAAAACTACCGTCAAGAAGCTTAATGCCGTTATATTCTGTATCTCTTGTAATCTTCTGAATTGCGTCAATAAAGTTGTTAATTTCTCTCTGCAAAGATGCACGCGCATTTGGGTCGTTAATGTCGTTAGCAGCATTCTGCGCTCTAATATAAATCTCCTGGAGCTTATCATAAACCTGCCCCGCAGAAGCCTCTGCAATCTGAAGCGCAGAAATGGCTGTCTGAATGTTTTTGTTCCCCTGATCATAAGCCTTTGCCATGGTTCCTAACATGTCTGCAATAAACATTCCTGCAGCATCGTCTGCAGCATTTAAAATCCTGTAGCCGGTTGAGAGCCTTAAAAGGCTCTTGTTCATAGCCCTT
>Ga0256842_1000486_pt1 | contig 35301 bp, 34 predicted proteins | sample 4559240metaG_FD_185973 | JGI IMG/M metagenome (GOLD analysis project Ga0256842, IMG submission 185973) | Hydrothermal vent microbial communities from Guaymas Basin, Mexico - 4559-240 | ecosystem: Environmental > Aquatic > Marine > Hydrothermal vents | place: Mexico: Guaymas Basin | collected...
GCAGGAAATGAGAAAATCTTATTAACAGAGCGCGGAACAAGTTTCGGCTATCATAATTTAATAGTAGATTTTAGAGGATTTGAAATAATGAGCTCAAGCGGATTCCCTGTGATTTATGATGTTACACACAGTTTACAGCAACCAAGTGTAGGAAAGATCAGCGGTGGAACACCTCAATATGTTCCGATGATGGCAAGAGCAGCAATGGCAACCGGCAGAGTAAATGGCTTTTTTATCGAAACCCATCCCGAACCTGAAAGAGGTTTGTCTGATGCCAAAACAATGTTTGCATTAGATAAAATTCCTCAATTATTAGATGAATTATTAGCAATAAATAATGTACTGAAAGGAAAATAATATGGCTTATGAAAAGATAAAATTATTGGTTTTGGATTGTGACGGAGTGCTATCTGACGGCCAGATTGTGTATGATTCCAATGGTGCGGAAGCAAAGAGCTTTTCAGCTCGTGATGGACTAGGAATAAAGCTTCTTAGTTTTGCAGATATCAAAGTTGCCGTTGTTACAGGCAGAGAATCTGAAATGTTAACTCGACGTTGCCAAGATTTGGGAATTGAAATTTTACATCAAAAAGTTAGAAATAAATTAAGTGTTGTTACTAAGATAATGGAAGATTTAGCTTTATCTTGGGAAAATGTTGCATATATGGGAGATGATTGGAATGATTATCCAGTTTTGGAAAAAGTTGCACTAAGTTCTTGTCCTAATAATGTAACGGAAGATTTTAAGCAGAAATTAGATTTTGTAGCTTCTCATAATGGTGGAGATGGTGCAGTTCGAGATTTAATAACTTTTATTTTAAAAGAGAAAGGAATTTATGAAGAAGTTATCGATGCTTTTATGGGCTATCTGGCTAAGTAGTTTTCTTGTTTTAGGATGTTCGAAAGAACAAAAAACAATTTATTCTCCTGTTGATGGGAATATTCCTGACCAAGAGTCTAGAAATATTATAATAACCTCAACTAAAGGGAAATTATTGGAATATAAACTTAAAGCTAATTATATGCAAAAATTCGATAATAAAAATCTTACTATTGCAGATACTGTGGAAATTACTGCCTATAATAAAAAAGGTGAAATTCAGACGATTTTAACTTGTGATAAAGCGGAATTGAACGATATGAATAATACATTTATCGGCATAGGTAATGTAGTTGTAACTACCGAAAATGCAATTCTAAAAACAGAATATTTGAATTGGGATAGAAATACAAATCAATTTTATGCAAAAAATGGTGTTGAAATTCTGCGAGATAATAATGTAATGTATGGCGAAGAGATGCGGAGTGATGAGAAAATGACAAAAATTGAAATCACAAAAGTATCAGCTGAAGGAAAATTGAGTGAAGAAAATATTGATTGGTAGTATTTTGCTAATAATAGTTGCTCTGGGAGCAGCTGAATTACGTCCTTATAGATTGATAAATGCTGATCTCGGAACAGCTTCTGAAATTGCCGGTGAAAGAGTTGTAGAACTTGATGGCAATGTCCATTTTTTCTATGGTGAAACTGAATTTTTTTCTGATCGTGCAAAATTATTTGAATCTTCCAAACGAACTGTTTTGGAAGGAAATGTATTGGTTTTGGAAGATACACTTTCACTTAAAGCTAATCGAGTTGAATATTTCAGGATAGAAGAAATGTTACAACTTCGCGGAGATGTATTCGCCAAAGAAACGCATTATGACAATACGTATAGCTCTTTTGCCGCTGATAGCGTGGACTATTTTAGAAATGATTCTATTTTGGATGCTTGGAGTAATGTGAAAGTTTATGATCAACGTGAAAAAGCAAATGGGATTTGTGGAAAATTGCATTATGAGCTGAATAATGGCTATGGTTATCTTTTGCAAAGACCTAGTATAACAGTTAATGATTCGCTTAAAATTTCCGCTGAAAAAATCGAATATCATCAGGAATTTTCTAAAATCACCGCTAATTTCGATGTTGTTACAGAATCACCCGATTTTACGATTACAAGTGATTTCTTGCTTTATTTTAATCTTGAACAGAAAGCTATTTTTCTTGGCGATCCTAAATTTGACAGTGATTTTGCTGATGCAAAAGCTGTGGAAATGCATCTTTATTTTGAAAATGAAGAGCTTTCAAAAGCTGAATTATCCGAAGATTGTTTAGTTAATTTTGCTATTAAAGAAGGTGAAGAACGATCAAATTGGATTAAAGCAAAAGAGATGATTTTTGATTTTCTTGATGGAGAGATTACCTTTTGTGAAGCTACAGGAAGTGTTACAAGTTTTTATAATCAGGAAAAAAGTAAAAGAAGAGATTATCTTGTAAATAAAGCCTCAGCTCAGAAATTGAAGATTACTTTTCTCGATCATGAAGTTGATGAAATTTTTTTAGAAAATGATATTGACGGAGTGTATAAATTCATTAAATAATCTTTAAGGATTTTCATCTAAAATAATTTATAATTGTTTGATGACACTAAATAAATGATTCTGCTTTACTTATAAAGAGTTAGATAGTGATTATGTATGCAGAAATTATTCCATACGGGTACTATATTATTTTATATAAAGAACATTCGCTTGACAAATAAATTTTGAAAACCAAAAATACAACTGTTATGAATAAATTAGAAATAAAAAAACTCGTGAAAATATATGGCAAAAGACGAGTAGTAAATGAAGTAAGCCTCAATATAAATCAAGGTGAAGTAGTAGGCATTTTGGGACCAAATGGTGCCGGGAAATCTACTACCTTTTACATGATATTGGGATTAATAAAACCAAATTTCGGGCAGGTTTTGGCAAATGGAAAGGATATTACCAAACTTCCAATGTATAAACGTGCACAATTGGGCATTGGCTATTTAGCACAGGAACCATCAATTTTTCATAAACTAACTGTTGAACAAAATATCATGGCAATCTTAGAAACTCTTAAGATTTCCAAGGTGGAACGTAAACGTCGATTGGAAGAAGCATTGGACGAACTAAACCTTACTAAATTAGCTAAACAAAAAGCTTACACTCTTTCCGGTGGAGAAAGAAGAAAATTAGAGATTACCAGATCACTTGTTACTTCTCCGTCATTTTTGCTAATGGATGAGCCGTTTGCAGGAGTAGATCCTCTTGCTGTAGCAGATATCCAAGACATTATTATAAAATTAAAAAGTAGAGGAATCGGGATATTGATAACTGACCATAACGTGGCAGAAACTCTTAATATCACTGACCGTGCTTATATAATTTTTAATGGGAAAATACTATTTTCCGGAACAGCAAAAGAACTGGTTAATAATAAAAAAGCCAGAGAAGTATATTTAGGAGATAGATTTATTCATCCTTTGGGAGAAACTGAATGAGTGGCTACAAACAAACACTAAATACTAAACAAACCCAGAAAATGGTATTAAAACCAAAGATGTTACAATCTTTGAAATTATTGACTATGCCATTGATGGAGTTGGAAACTCAAATTAAGCAAGAAGTGATTGAAAATCCGATGTTAGAGATTTTTGATTACGATAATGAAGAAGATTCCGATCAAAAGGAATTGGAAAAAAAAGAGAAAGAAGAAAAAATCGATGAAGACTTAAAGAAAACTTTGGAGGAAACGGAACAATTAAGCGAAATTTTAGATTCTTACAATGAATTATATCGTGAAAATACAGGAAGACAAGTGAAACAAGAACGTGCTGAAATGCAAGATTACATTGCCAGCAATATAAATAAAAAGGAGTATTTTTTTCAACAGCTTGATGATTTGCATCTTGATGAAAATGAATATGATTTTGCTTATGATTTAATTGAATCATGCAATGTTTACGGCTTCCTTCCTGAGGATTTCTCGATAGAAGATTTAGCAATGGATTATGGTATATTTGATAATAGATCGCATCAGATTCATGAAGAAATCTTACTTTTTGAACCTGCCGGAATAACTGCCAGAAGTATCGAAGAATGCTTACTGGCTCAGATAGAACCTAATCAACAAAATAAACTCTTACGTGATGTCGTTGAAAATAGTTTTGATGACATTATTCATAAACGTTACTCTAAAATTGCCAAAAAGCACAAAGTAACAGAGTATGCAATATTAAATATCAAAGATGAAATTGCTCATCTTGATCCTAAACCGGGACTACGGATAATAAATAATGACGACAAATATATTGTTCCGGATGTAATAATAAAAAAAATAGCAGGTAAATATGAAATAATTGTTAATGATTTTTCTTTTCCAAGAATTAGAATAAATAGAAGATATAAGCAGATTTTACGTGATGTAAAAGATAAAAAAGAATCTTTGGCTTATGTTAGAGATAAAGTAAATTCAGCTAGGTTCTTGATCAAATCGGTTTATCTTCGAGGACGAACTTTAGAAAGAGTAACTGAAGCGATTATTCGTAATCAAATGGATTTTTTCTATAAGGAAAATGGCACGTTACGACCACTTACATATTCTGTAATTGCTGATGAGCTTCAAGTTAATGAATCTACTATTTCCAGAGTTGTAAGAAGAAAGTACGCTGATACCCCTTTTGGTATAATGAACCTAAAAGAATTTTTTACTAGCAAAGCAGGTAAAGATGATAATTTTGAATCCGTATCACGCCAAAGTGTGGAAAAAAGAATTTTTAGTCTAATTGAAAAGGAAGATAAAGCTCATCCGTTAAGCGATAGTGAGATTGCTGAGATTATTCAAAAAGATGGAGTAACAGTTTCACGTCGCGTTGTGGCAAAATATAGAAATGCTAACGGGATATTGAATAGTCATTTAAGGAGAAATAGATGAAAAAATTTGATGTAGCAATTATTGGTGGCGGACCTGGTGGTTATGTTACAGCTATTCGCCTGAAACAGTATGGCATTAATGCTGTGGTATTCGAAAAAGAAAGATTGGGTGGAGTATGCTTGAACTGGGGTTGTATTCCTACAAAATCTTTAGTGAAAGTGGCAGAATTGTATCATGAGATGGAGATAGCAGAAGATTTTGGTATAAGTGTTGGCAATGTTGCTTTAGATTATGAAAAAGTTTGGGAAAGGAAAAATAATATTGTTGAACAATTAGTTGGTGGAATCGAGTTTATCTTTGAAAAAAGAGCAATACCTTGTATCAAAGAAAAAGTTACAAAAATAGAAAAAAATAATGATTTCACAATATATACCGAAAGTGAAAAATATACAGCAACTTATGTTATTTTGGCAACCGGTTCTAAGCCAAAAGAACTACCGTTTATGAAATTTGATGGTGACAAAATACTATCTTCACGCGATATTTTAAGTATGAAAGAGTTGCCGAAAAGTTTGGCAATTATTGGCGGTGGCGTAATCGGTTGTGAATTTGCCACAATTTACAAACAAATGGGTGTAGATGTTCAAATTATTGAATTTCTTCCAAATTTAATAAGTACGGAAGATGCTGAGATTTCTAAGAAATTGGCTTCAAAGCTGAAGCGAAATAAAATTAAATTACACATGAAGAAAGCAGTAGAATCTTATCGAGTAGAAGATGGAAAGATTGTGCTAAAACTTTCAAAAGGTAAAGAGGTAATGGCAGAGAAAGTGCTTGTTAGCGTTGGTCGTGTTCCTGTTTGTGATATCGAATTTGTAGGCTTTGAACCTGAAACAGAAAGAGGTATGATGCAAATAGATGATAAAATGCAAACAAATGTTGAAAATCTCTTTGCTATTGGTGACATTACAGGAAAACTTATGCTGGCTCATACAGCAAGTAAGCAGGGACTGATAGTTGCCGATATTTTAAATAATAAAATAAATAATACCTCAATTCCAATTCAAAAGCTTGATTATAAAAAAATACCTGCTTGTATTTTTACAAATCCTGAAGTAGCAAGTGTTGGTTATAATGAAGAAGACGCAAAGGAAAAATTTGGAGAAATCTTAGTAGGTAAATTCCCCTTTTCAGCTAACGGCAATGCTATGGGAAAAGGCGATACTTATGGCTTGGTAAAAGTAATTGCCAGCGGAAAAAATCATAAAATCTTAGGTATTCATATTATAGGATTACAAGCTACAGAATTGATAGCTCAAGCTGCTGCCATGATCGGTCTGAATGCAGGTATTGATGATGTGAAAAATATTATTTTTGCTCATCCTACACTATCTGAAACCGTTATGGAAGCAATTGAAGATGTGGAAAACTTAGCTGTTCATAAATTATAGGTAAATTTTATAATGGAAAATAAAAAAAATAGTAGCTATTTAAGAAAACCTAAATGGTTAAAATCTGACAAAGTTGGTTCTAAGAAAAGTAGCGAATTAGCGAAAAAATTACGTAAATATAATTTGGTAACTGTTTGCGAAGATGCAAAATGCCCTAATCGAGGCGAGTGTTTTGAAAAAGGGACAGCTACATTTATGATCTTAGGTGAAGTTTGTACTAGGAATTGTAGGTTCTGTGCTGTTCAAAAAACAGCAGGGGAATTACCACCTCCCGATGTTGATGAGCCTAAGGCAATTGCACAATTATCTAAAGAATTAAATTTACGTCATATTGTGGTTACTACTGTAACTAGAGATGATCTACCTGACGGTGGAGCAACTCAATTTATTAATGTAGTAAAAGAGATAAGAAAAACTTGTAACAAAGATGTAACAATTGAGTTGTTAATATCAGATTTAAAAGGTGACATGGAGCAGGTGAAAAGAATTGTGGAATCTGCTCCGGATGTCTTGAACCATAATGTCGAGACTGTGGAAAGATTGTATCCGAAGGTTAGACCAATGGCAGATCTTGAACAGTCGCTTCAGGTACTTCGTAAAGCTAAAAAAGTGGATCCGAATATTTTAACTAAAAGTGGATTCATGGTTGGCTTGGGAGAGAATAAATCAGAAGTGCTAACTCTAATGAAAAAACTACGTGATGCAGATGTTGATATTGTCACTATAGGACAATATATGCAACCATCAAAAAAGCATTATCCTGTTGCAGAATATGTAACTCCGGAACAATTTGAAGAATATAGGAAAATTGGTCTGGAAATGGGATTTTCTTTGGTAGAATCTGCACCATTAGTTAGAAGTTCATATAATGCAGAGTTAGCAAGAGACATTCTAAAGAAAAGGAGATAGTTATGCAAATTACAATCACTGCCCGTCATTTCGATTTGACAGACGCAATTAGAGACCACATTGAAAGTGAATTGGAGAGACTTGAGAGATACTTTGATCATATCATTAGCGCTCAATTCATTTTGAAGTTGGAAAAAGATCGAAATTATGCTGAAGTAATTCTGCACGTACCCAAAAACGATTTAAAAACAGAAGCCGTAGATGATAACATGTATCTCGCTATCGATGACGCTATTGAAAAAGTTGAAAAACAGATAAAAAAATTGAAAGGTAAATGGGATGATCATAAGAAGAAAAGTTTAAAAGAAAGTGCAAATTATGTTTATGCCAACCTATATAAAGAAGGTGAAAAATCAGAACGTATTTCTACAAAAAGAATTATAGCCGAAGCTTTTACTGTTGATGAAGCTCTTAGTCAGTTCAAGTTAACCAGCGATCCGTATTTTATCTTTAAGAACATAGAAACAGATAGAATCAATGTTCTAGTGAAAAAAGATGAACAACATTTCAAATTGTTGGAACCTTAATAGGCAAAATTTAACTAAAATTTAAGTGGCGAATATAACATGTGGGCTTGCTGAAGCAAGTCCACAATTCGCCTGTTATCTCAAACTAATTATAAAAGGAATTTTATGAATCTATCTTTAAAAGAATTTTTTGAAATAAAACAAGAAGAATTATCGTTAAGCCTTGTTACTAATCCTGAAACATTAAATAATGAAATTATAAGCAGGCATATTAATCGGCCTAGTTTAGCGCTTACCGGATTTTTTGAAAGGTTTTCCTACAAAAGAATTCAAATTTTAGGTGAAACCGAAATTGGTTATATGCAATCATTAAGTGATGAATTATTATATGATAGATTAAAAGAGATGCTCATCTACGATATTCCTTGCTTGATTATTACAAAAGGTTTATCTGCACCGAAACAATTAGAATTCCTAGCAAATGAGATGAAAATTGCGGTATTAAAAACGTCTCAAACTACTGATAGGTTTTCACATAATCTTAGACGTTTTCTTGATGATTATTTTGCACCTTCACGAACATTACATGGAACAATGATAGACGTGTTTGGTGTGGGGATTTTATTAACAGGTAAAAGTGGAATTGGTAAAAGTGAATGTGCTTTGGATTTAGTAGAGCGTGGTCATAAAGTTATTACTGATGATGCTGTAAAAATTAAATTAAACGATGACAAACTAATAGCAATGCCAACAAATGATTTCGGTCATTTTATGGAAATTCGTGGAGTTGGTTTGATCGATGTGGAAAAAATGTTTGGTATTCAGGCTGTAGGGCTTGAAAAACAAATAGATATTCAATTGGAACTAATGCCGTGGCAAGATAATATGGATTATGAAAGAATTGGGCTTTCTGATAATTATGTGGAAATATTAGGAGAGAAAAGACCTATTATTTATCTTCCAGTTTCACCTGGTAAAAATGTTTCAGTTATAATTGAAGTAGTTGCAATGAATTATATCCTAAAAACTTTCGGATATGAAGCTGCCAAAGTATATACAAATAAATTGCAAGAGAAATTAAGAGAAAAATCAGAAAGAAGAAAGCGTAAATTATAGCAAATAGGAGAGGAGAAATCCTAAATTAATATGATAAGAAAAAAAATAAAAATCGAAAATAAGTTAGGCTTGCATGCACGACCAGCAACTATGATAGTAAAGACAGCAACACAATATCGTTCAGATTGCCGACTAATAAAAGATGATATGGATATTAACGGCAAAAGTATTATGGGCGTAATGATGCTTGCTGCCGAATATGGAAGTGAAATAGAATTGGTAACTGATGGGATCGATGAAGAACATTTGATGAATGAATTGGTTAATCTTTTTAAAAGCAAATTTAATGAAGAATAGATAGGATATTATGACTAAGAAAATTCAAGGATTGGCAATTTCCGATGGAGTGGGAATTGGTAAAGCAATTGTTATTATTCCCCAAGAGATTGTTATTAATAAAGGAGAAATTTTACATAGTGAAGTAAGCTCTGAACTTGAAAGATTTGAAAATAGCATACAGCATGCTTTGGATGAAATTGATCATTTGATCGAAAATTATGCTTATACTAAGAACAATCAAAACATCTTAAAAACACATAAAATGATTCTTAAAGATCCTGAATTTTATGAGAAAATAAAGAAATTAATCCAAGAGAATTTATACAATCTAGAACAAGCTGTAGATCAACATTTCAAAGGAGTTATCGAACTTTTTAGTAAAATGGATAATGAGTATATGGCAGAAAGAGCAAATGATTTTAAAGATGTTAAAAATCGTTTACTTTCCCACATTACAAATCAAAAGTTAGATCAGATGATTAATGTTTGTTCCGAGAATATAGTTATTATGCCCGAAATCACACCATCAGAAATTACATCTGTATTTGATAAAAATATTGCAGGTTTAATTACTGAAACCGGTAGCAAAACAGCCCATAGTTCAATTTTAGCAAGATCATTTGGCATTCCTGCTGTTAGTGGAATTGCTAATATATCAAAAGAGATAGATGATGATTCTTTAGTAATTGTGGACGGCTACAAAGGTGAAGTTATCATTGAACCGGATGAGCAGATTTTAAAAGAATATCAAGCAATAGTTGAAAAAGATAAAAGAGATAAAGGAAAATTAGAAAAGCTTATTGATCAAAAAGTTCAAACTCTTGATGGGAAAGTGATAAAATTAAAGTGCAATGTGGAAATTCCTGAAGAGATGCCTCAAGTTCAAAGAGTAAATGCAGACGGAATCGGATTGATGCGTACGGAATTTATTTTTCTCGATAAGGAAGAACTTCCTGACGAAGATGAACAATTCAATATTTATAAAAAAATTGTTGAGAAAATGGGCGATAGAGAAATTACAATTCGCACTATCGATGTGGGTGGAGATAAGCTTTCTAAAATTTTGAATTTTACGAAGGAGCAAAATCCTAATTTAGGATGTCGTGGTATCAGAGTTTCTCTTCTATATCCTGAAATATTTAAGGTTCAGATCAGAGCAATTCTTCGTGCCAATAAATATGGTAATATTGCAGTAATGTTCCCAATGGTTAGCTCAATAAGAGAGTTGCGTGAAGCTAAGAAAATTGTTCAAGAATGTATCAATGAACTAGAAAATGAAAATATCGAATTTGATCCTAACATCAAAATTGGAATTATGATAGAAATTCCATCCGCTGCAATAAATTCAGATTTTTTTGCAAAAGAATGCGACTTTTTCAGTATTGGAACAAATGATCTTATTCAATATACTTTGGCTGTAGATCGTGGAAATGAGCATATTCATGAATATTTCCAACCATTGAATCCGGCAGTTCTAAACTTAATTAACCTAACTATTGAAAATAGTCATAAGAATAATATTACTTCCGCTATTTGTGGTGAAATGGCAAGCGAGCGTAAGTTCACAGAGATACTTATTGGTATGGGGATTGATGAGTTAAGTGTTAGCCCGGGACAATTTTTAGCAGTTAAAGATAAAATTCTTTCAATTAATTATAAGAAGGCAAAAAAAATTGCCGAACAAGTTTTACAAGCCGGCAATGTTGAAGAAATAGATAAAATTATCTCTTCCTAACTTTCTTTATCATCAATAATATTTTCTTTAGAAAATTCTTTTAAAACTTCTGCAAGAACCTCTTTTACGTCATTTTTACTCAAAAAAGTTGGTGGTGAAAGTTTAATTGCTTCACCAGTATTCATAGATTTCTCAATTGTTATTTTTAAACTTTGAGTTGGAATTTCCGATATATTGGGAATATGACGATTTTCCAAAATTGAAACAATTGTAATTCCGCTTAGCATTATTACCCAAGTTGAATAGATCCAAAATAGAAAGATTGGTATTGATGCTAATACTCCCCAAACCAATTCAATATTTGTAAGATGAACTACATACCAATTGAATAAAGATTTAAAGAGAATCCAAGTGATTGATGAGCATGCTGCCCCGATTATTATTGAACGAAATTTGACCTGCACAGTAGGAATATAGAAAAATCCAAAAGAAAAAATTGTGAACAATATAATCACAGGAGTAAGGTATAAGAGCAATCCTTGCAAAAATGGTACTTCAAAAAATGAAGCTAAAAATGGCAATGATGTTGTAGAAAGAAGCACTAAAATTAGCAAAGATCCTAAAATTGTCATACCGAAGAATTTTACCAAGTTAGAAAAAAAATTTTTGGAATGAAATTCCTGAGCATTTAGGATTTTATCAAAAGTTGAATTGATAATTTGGAATAATGAATAAGAAGATATCACTAGTATTATAAAACTAAAGAGATTAAAAGGAATCTTCTTATTTGCTAATTGTTGTATATAATTATAGATTAAATCAGCAGAATCAGGTAGAAATATTTCTTTTATGCTGCTTGATATTTTAGTATTAATCTCTAGAAAAGGTAATTCAGGAAGAAAATATAATAAGAATATTATAAATGGTAATGATCCCAGCATCGTCACATATGTTAAAGCAGCAGACTCCTTTAAAATGCCATCATTTTGTATTTTATTCCAAAAAACCGAAAGTGCTTTTATTGTTTTTTTTAACATAACCACCTCTCTAATCTACTCGCAATGCTGTAATTGGATCTAATCTACTGGCAATGATTGCAGGAATTATTCCGGCTAATAATCCGACAAAAGCTGAAGAGAAAACAGCCATCAAAATAGTATTTAAATTCGCAATTAATTCTATTCCTAAATATTTACTTGTTATATCTAAAATAGAAACTCCCATAACTAATCCAAGTAAGCCACCAATAAGCGAAACCAAGATAGTTTGCACTAAGAATTGAACAAAAATATCTCTTCGTCTTGCACCAAGAGCTATTCTTATGCCTATTTCTCTAGTCCGTTCTTTAATAGTTGCAAGCATAATATTAGAAACAACAATTGCTCCTATGAAAAGAGAAATTGCCGAGATTAGCGTAAATACCAATTGGAATACCTTTCCGTTTTTTTCCATTGACTTAGCCTCTTCTGCAGCACTTTCAACTACGAAGACAGGTTTACCTTTGCGCATGTTTAATAGGATGTTTTCGATTTTCACACCTAAAGCAGGAGCAGACTCAGCATCTTGAGCTTTAATTTTTATTGAATGGATTTTATCTTCGCCGGTTCCTTTATTAATAAATGTAGTTAATGGTATAAAAGCAAAACGATTTAGATATGCTAAAGCATTATCATTCATTAAGTTATTTGAAGATTTCATATAGCGATAATCCATAATGCCAATAACTTCCAAGCGTCTTCCAAAAACAGTTATCAATTCTCCTATCGCTTTTTTATTTCCAAAAAGAACCTCTTTAACTTTCGACCCGATTACAATTACATCATTTACTTTATTTAGATCATAATTATTAATAAATCTTCCTTCGGCTACATTCCATTCTTCTATGCCGGTGTAATCTTCATTAACTCCAAAAATAGGAGCATAATATACTTTTTTCTTATATGAAAATTGTTTGTAACTTCTTAATGTCGGAGAAATAAATTTTGCTTCAGGAATTTGAGATCTAAGAAAATTAAATTCCTTAAGATCAAAATATCTTTGTAAGTTAGGATACTCTTGATATTCTCGATTTCTATAAACAGATATTTTGGCTAAACCACCTCGCTCTTCCATCCAAGCTAAAGTTTGCTTATTTATCCCATTAATTATTGATGTAACAACTACTATGGATAATGTGCCTAAAACTATTCCTAAAATAACAATGAAACTTCTTAGTTTCCTAGACCAAAAATCTGAAAAGCCAACCGATAAACTTTCTTTAATTGAGATTGCCATTTGCAATTTTCCCATCAACTATGTTAATTACTTTGTTAGCCTGCTTCGCAACGACAGGATCATGTGTAACCATTATCACTGTGTGACCTTGTTTGTGTAAATCTTTAAAAATACCGATAATATCTGCTCCGCTTGTTGTATCAAGATTTCCAGTAGGCTCGTCTGCCAAGATTAATGCAGGATTATTTACTATAGCGCGAGCTATTGCTACACGCTGACGCTGTCCGCCTGAAAGCTCACTTGGTTTGTGACGTAATCTATCTCCTAAACCAACATTAACTAAAACTTGCTTTGCAACAGATGCTCTTTTTTTAGGGCTAAAACCGGCATACATCAAGGGTAATTCCACATTTTTTTGTATATTCAAATGTGGTAATAAGTTGAATGTTTGGAAAACAAAACCGATCTGTTTGTTTCTGATTTCTGCTAATTGACGTTTTTTTCTTTCATTTAGATCTATTCCATTTAAAAAATATTTGCCATCGGTAGGAGTATCTAAGCAGCCTAAAATGTGCATTAAAGTGGATTTTCCTGAACCACTAGGACCTATCACAGCTACAAATTCGCCTTTATTGATTTCAAGATCTATTCCTCGTAAGGCTGGTACTATTATTTTTCCCATCTTATATTCTTTTGTTATATTGCTTATTGAAATTACTTTTTCCATTGTTTTTCCTTTATATAAAACTCTTATGAAAGATTTATGAATTTTAACATTAAAATAAACCGAAATAACTAAGTTTAGTTACTAAAATTATGCTTTTATTTTCCGTATCTATTTTAATGATTTTAGCTTGAATGAAATTTGATAAAATTTCCTAAAAGGCTGAGTGTGATAAATGATATGCAAAGTTTATTGTCAAAGAAAATTTGTTTATTGACGCATTAGAATTTAATTTTAAAAAAAGATAAAAAATTGGAGTTATCAAAATTGCTAGAAAAAATTATTCGTGTTAATGGTTCAAAATCGGAAATTAATAGGATATTATTAATTTCTACATTCTTAGAAAAAGAGTTGAAAATCAATAATTTTTCAGATTGTGAAGACGTGGAAACACTGCTTTCAAATCTAATATCTCTCGGGTTTAATTTCAAGAGAAACCAGGGCAATTCAATAACAATAATTCCTAATAAATTAAAATCCGGCAAATTGTATATAAAAGATTCCGGAACAGCATTACGCTTTATAATTTCTCGTTTAGCCGTTTGTGAAAATGAAGAGTTTATTTTAGATTGTAGTGAACAATTAAAAAAAAGGCCGCATGAGATTTTAATAACAAGCCTGAAACAATTAGGAGCAGAATTAGATAATAATTTTCCCATGAAAATAACAGGGAAAAAGTTAACGGGTGGTATGATAAACGTTCAAGGAAATATCAGCAGTCAATTTATAAGTTCTCTATTACTATTAGCTCCGGCATTTGAAGGTGGCTTGGAAATTGTTTTAAATGATAAAATTGTCTCAAAATCATATATTGATTTAACTATTGCCTTGATGGGAAAATTTGGTGTAAGTGTAAAGTGGGATAAGAATAAGATAATTGTGCCTAAGAACAGTAAGTATAAAAATCTTAGAGAATATTTTGTAGAACCTGATTATTCTACATTATCCTATTTTTGGCTTTTGGCGGTGATATTGAAGAAGAATATTGTTACTCAAGGGAATCCCCAAAATAGTTTGCAAGCTGATTCAAAATTTATTCATATTTTGGAAAGATTCGGAGCAAAAGTAAAATATCAGGAAGATTCACTGATAATCAATTGTGATAAGATCTTAGGTGGTAATGCCGATATGATTGATATGCCTGACCAGGTAATTAGTTTGGTGATTTTAGCTTTGTTCGCTGAAACTCCTATTTCAATTTCCGGAGTTGAACATTTAAAATTTAAAGAATCAGATAGAATCACAAATCTTGTGAATGAACTTAGTAAATTAACTAAAATAAAATATGAGAATGAAATTTTAACTGTTTTTCCAATTAAGAAAATTCCCCAAGATGAGATTATGCTAAGAACTTATAACGATCATCGGTTTGTAATGGCATTTTCTGTTTTACAAAAGAAGTTTGAATGGATTAAATTAGATAATATTGATGCAGTAAAAAAATCTGCACCTGAATTTTGGAATGAATTAAAAAAAATATAAATATTAAGGAAGATGAAGATGAAAAAAATTATAATATTGATGGGTGGTTTTTCAGAAGAAAGAGAAGTTTCTTTAGTTACCGGTGAGCAAATTGCAAAAGAGCTAGAAAACATTTATCAGATTAAGAAAATTGATCCGAAAGAGTATAGCTCTTATCATCTTATGATGGAAGAAATTATAGAATTTGATCCAATGTTGGTTTTTATAGCTCTGCACGGAGCGGAAGGAGAAGATGGCAGAATTCAAGCATATTTATCATTGCATAATATAAAATTCACCGGTTCAGGATACAGAGCAAGTGCGCTTGCAATGGATAAAATAATCAGTTCTAAAATTGCCAAAAGTGTGGATGTGCCTGTAGCTAATAAAATTATATATGAAAAAAGTCACACGATAGATAAAGAAATAGCTTGCCAATTAGGTTTCCCTTTGGTAATCAAGCCAAATGAATCAGGTTCATCTTTTGGAATATCAATTATTCACCATGAAAATGATATTGAAAATGCTATTGAGTTTGCTTTCAAATATAGTGATAAAATTATATGTGAACAATTTATTCCCGGAAGAGAATTAACTGTTACAATCATAGATAATGTTGCGTATCCTGTGGTAGAAGTAAAACCAAAATCCGGTTGGTATGATTATCAAAACAAATACACTAAAGGAAATACGATTTATGAAGTCCCTGCCAAACTTAGTGTAACGGAGGAGAAGGTTATTAAAGAATATGCTTTGAAAATATATAAAGCATTTGGATGCGAAATTTATTCAAGAGTAGATTTTCGTTATAATGGAGAAGAATTTTATTTTTTAGAAGTTAACACATTGCCGGGAATGACAGCCCTTAGCCTTACGCCTATGGCTGCGAAAGAAGCAGGAATTTCTTTTGGTGATTTATTGAAAAAAATCATCGATTTGTCTATACTTAGATGCTAAACTAGGAGGATTTATGAAGAATTTGTTTTTTATTTTTTTTGTGATAATGTCAGCATTTTGTTTTGCTGATATTGGAGATATTAGTGTTGTGCCGACATCAGGGCTTGTCTATAATAATATTGGTGCTAGTGCTTTTAATCTTGATGATCCGAATCAACAGCCGATTTTTTTTACAAGTATGATTTTCAATAATACTGATTCAGAAATTGAAAACTATAAATTGGAAATTTCGATGTATTGGCGTGATCAAATTGTAATTGAATCAATTACCGTAAGACCTAAACCGGGTTCTAGCTGGCAAGTTTTAGAACCAAATTCAAACCAGGTTTTAACTAATAGAGATATTATTGTAAACAATTCAAATGATTTTGTTGCGGAAACCGATTTGGATTTTGAAGAAATCAGAAGTAATGTTTCCGAATTTGATGATATTTTCCGAAAAACAGGCTTGATGCCGGATGGGGAGTATCGTTGGGATGTTCAATTTTTCGATGAAAATAATAATCCTCTTTCAAATCTCGTATCATTTTCTTATATAATTGAAACTCCAATTGATATAATGCTTACAACTCCCGGCAGTCCGATTGGAAATGAAGTTTATTTTGCTTTAAGTAATCGTCCAACTTTTGTTTGGTATTCAAATTTGAATAATTATACTCTAACAGTTTATGAAGTGGATGATGTTGTGGAAAATCCGGAAGATATTCTCACTAACAATCCAATTATTGAAATTTCCGATATAGAAGCTAATTCTCTTACCTTTCCGGAGGAGTATGCAAGTTTGGAAGGTGGGAAAACTTATGCTTGGCGAGTGCAAGCAGAAACGTTTGCGCCAGCAGGATTTTCTTCAGAGACCAAATATAGTAAATTTTATCTATTCAAAATAATGACAGATTCTGAAGAAGTAGCTGCTCAACAGCAATTAATTAATTTTATCCAACAATTAAATATTCCCCAAGCACAAGAATTAATAGATCTTTTCAATGCCGGCTATGCTCTGGATGAGATCAATTTTCAGGGGAGCAGTGTTTCCGCTGAAGATTTAATGGATATTCTTAATCAAATTCAACAAGGAACTCTTCGCGTAAAAAGCGTTAGAGTGGACTAAGGGGGCAATATGAAAAAGATTTTATTATCCTTAATTGTATTACTACTATTTTGCATAAATTTGAGTGCGTCAGTTGCAATTACTTTAAAAGCGGTTGGAGATGTTTCTTTAATTAGAGAAGAAAACGTTTCTAAAGCGGAAAATGGGACTGAATTAGAAAATAATGATCAACTTGAGACAAAGAAAAATTCCTATGCAGCAGTGAAATTTGTAGATGGAAGCTCTGTAATAAAAGTTTTCCCAAATTCTGTTTTAACTATTAATGCAGAAGAGGGAGAAGATAAGAAATTAAATAAAAAAACTAATCTGAAAGTTGGGGAATTGTGGGCAAAAGTAACAAAAAAAACAGGTGGATTTGTAATTGATACGCCTACTACAGTAGTTTCCGTAAAAGGAACAAGCTTTAATGTTGATGTTGATGAAAATGGAATTACTGTTGTTAATACTTTTGAAGGCAGTGTAGAAATGAAAAATAAAAAAGATGGGAAATCTGCAATTATTGGTGCCGGAAAACACGGAAGATCTAATGGTAGTGGTGATATTGAAGTATTAGATGGGAATACAACTCAAGAAGAGAAAAATGTCGATCCGGAAGTAAAAATCTTAGAAATCGAATTAGAAAATTCCGAAGGTAATTCAAAAATAATAAAAATAGAGTTTGAGTAGGAGGTATTATGAAAACTTTAATTATGTCATTTTTACTCTGCTCAATTACTTTTGCTTTTGCAGTAAATCTTTCCGTCGAATTACCGGAAGTTTATGAAAATAACTCCGAACTGATTTTACGAGTGGATGAAGGATTTAATGATATAGAAAAAGCAACTTTATATTTCAGAGCAGATGATGAAGAAAGCTATATTTCATTGGATATGCAAAAAGGATTAGTTTCAGAACCAATATACACTGTTTCAATTCCGTCAAATTACTCATTTGATTCTGCAGTTGAATTGTATTTTGAAGCATTAACAGAAAATGGACAGAAAATTACATATCCACAAATAAATCCTCAATTAAATCCGCTTAGATTAATAGTGGCAAATTCTGATACAATCTCTGAGAGTATTATTTTGCTTTCACCGGATGTGAATTTTCCAATCAACGCTGAAGAATTGATTATTGCATTTTCCTATTTTTCTATTCAAAACGATATTAAAGCTAATTCAATAAAAATATTTTTTGATGGGAAAGATTATTCCTCTAAAGCAAAAATAACAAAAAATATGGCTATATTAAAGCTTCCAACTCCTAAAGCGGGAAAGCATACATTTAAAATGAAAGCAGAATCTGTAATGGGAAATAAGATTAGTTCAAAAGATTTTTCCTTTGATCAAAACAAATCTGCAAAAATCATTCCTTTCAATATCGACGGAAGTTTATCTGCTTACGGAAAATACGAATCAAATTCAGAAACAGATAATTATAATGATGCAAATATGCGTTTGATTCTAAATGTAAGGAAAAACTGGTTCAGGTTGAAATCAAAAACTTTTCTCACAAGCTTGGAAGATTCTAAGAAACAACCTTTAAATAGGTTTAGTTTGGATATTGATGTACCTCATTTTGGAGTTAAAATTGGTGATTTCTCTCCAGATTTCGGTTCATTTGCAATAAATTCTGTAAATGTAAGAGGTGTTTTTTCTGAATTAAATTTTAAACTTTTCCGATTACAAGCACTGTATGGAGATAGCAAAAGAGCTATTCCCGGTAAACTTTATACCACAAATAATTCCGAGACGGTGAATGGTGATTTATATGTAAATAATGATATAGCTTTTGCCAGGGAAACTACCGGAATTAAGATGGAGTTTGGTCACGAAAGATATTTTAATTATGGCTTGAGTTTTGTTAAAAATAAAGATAGAGTTTCCTCTTTGGATGAGGAGCAATATTTTGCACCGGATTCTACACTTTTGGTTCGTCCGAAAGATAATATTGTCATTGCAACAGATACAAGATTTGCTTTCAAAGACCAACGCATTGTTTTTGGTGCTGAAGCTGCAATGAGCTTGTATAATTCCAATATAATAGATGGTGCAATTTCTCAAGATTCTCTGGAAACTTTGGTAGGACAAGAAATTCCTATTGATCCTGAAGATTTGGAAGGTTTCTTTGTGGTAAATTCGAATATTGAACCTTTTGAACCGGGATTATCCAATCTATCCTACAAAGCATATATGAGAGTTTTCCTCTTAAGAAATTTGTTTAATATTAGTTATTCATATGTTGGAAGTAGTTTTAATAATCTTTCAGTAGGGTATTTGGCAAAGGATTTGGCTACAATTTCAATTAGTGATAATATCGCATTATTCAACAATCGTTTTCTTTTGAATATTTCTTATAATATGAACAACAATAATCTATCGGATGATAAAGAATTTACTACAAACAACAATACTTTTTATGCTCAAGTTTATGTTCGCCCCACAAATGATTCTTTTTTTAATTTTAGTTATAATATCAATAATACCGATAATAGTTCTGATACATTTGAGACCAGAACATCGGTTTATTCAATAGGAATGGGCTATAATGTGAAACAGATAGATTATGCACCAACAAAGTTTAGTGTAAATTTCTCAAATTCTGTAAACGAAGATTTATTGGGGAATACTTACGATTTTCAGAAAAATGTGATTACAATTTCTGCCAATAGTAAATATCGAGATTTTCCGCTAAAATCTAAAATTGGTTATTCTGTAGCATTGGATGAAAACAAGCGAGTTTCTTTTGATGATTCATATTGTGAAATTGAAGAGTTGGATGATAGTAGCTATCATTCTGTTTTTGTTAATACAAGTTATTTGTTTAATGAGAAAATTGAACCGATTGCAAAATTTAGATTCTCAGTTTCATCAGGAGATTTTGAATATTCTTCTCAAAATGTAAATATTGGCACAAAATATAAATTTGATAGGAAAACGGATTTATATGCCGGATTAGGCTTTGCGAATTATAATTATCCTAATTTGGATGAGAATGATAATAGCGAATTAGAGCTTTCAATTAACTTAAAAAGAAGATTCTAACCTAAAAAAAACGTACTTATAGGAAGGGCGAAATTTGGTCCTTCCTATTTAGTATTAGGAAAAAATAAATGAAAAGAATTAAATACTTTATACCTGCAATCATTTTTGTTATTTTACAGTTGATTTTTGTTAGTAATTATTGGACAGGTCTGGAATTAAAAGCCAAAGATTTGCTTTTTCAGATTCGGGGAGAAATAAAAACTTCAGGCAATGTTGTAATTGTAAATATTGGCGATGACACTTTTAATTCACTGGGAATTCAATGGCCTTTTCCAAGGGAATATCATGCACGAGTAATAGATAATCTTGAGCGAGCAGGTGCTGCAAAAATTATTTTTGATATAGAATTTGTTGAAGAATCAAATGCAAAATCAGATTCTATCTTAGCATCCACAATAGCCAAATATGATAATATCACTTTAGCCGGAAAAGTAATAACTCAGATTACGGGAAAAACAAAAAAAACTCAAGTTTTAGCACCAATATCTAGTTTGCTTAGAGCAAATGCAAACTGGGGAACGGTAAACATCTCAGCTGATAACGATGGTTTTGTTAGGGAATATGAATTATTTCAAAAGATTGGGAAAACAAATAAATATTCTTTAGGAGCAATTGCAGTAGCTAGTTTCAAAAATAGAGATAACTACTTGGAAGATATTATTAATGGAGAAAAATATCTACAAATTTCCGATTATCTAATTCCTAAAAAAAGAAACAAGACAGCGCTGATAAATTATTACGGACCAGCTAGAACATTTCCTTACTACGAATATGCGGATGTTTTAGATTCAGAGGATTTTGATATACCTTTTTTAGATTTAGATTCTTTTAATGATTTAATGAATAAAGGAGTTTTTAAAGATAAAATCGTTATAGTTGGTGTCTCTGCCGTCGAATTTCACGATTCACATCCCACTCCTTTCTTTTCAGAAAATAGAGCACTAACTCCCGGAGTAGAAATTCATGCTACTTTTATAGATAACGTTTTAATGAGAGAACACTTATCGGAATTTCCTTATATCAAGTTAATATTTATTTTTCTATTTCTAACTTTTATTCTCTTTTTGATTAACATAAATATCAGACCAACAATCTCAATTATTTATAATTCATTATTATTTTTTTCTTACTTTGGCGTTGTGTTTTATTTATTTAATACGGAGAATATGTTATTGCCGGTTTTGGAAATTCCCGCAACAATTATAGTAGTGTATGTTATAGGATTAGTTTTCCAATATATTAAATCTACTAAAGAGAAATTTTTTATAAAAAAAGCTTTCGGTAGATATATTGCACCATCTTTGGTGGAAGAATTGATAAAAGATCCCAAAAAATTAGAATATGGTGGAAGCCTTAAAAATATTTCTGTATTATATTCTGATATTGTATCTTTCACATCCTATACCGAAACGCATTCACCTAAAGAAACAGTAGAATTGTTGCGAGAATATCTTACTGCAATGGTAGAAGTTGTTAAAGATAATAAAGGAACATTAGATAAATTTGTGGGTGATGAAATTGTAGCCCTTTTCGGAGCTCCGGTAGAATTGGAAGATCATGCATATTGGGCGGCAAAAACTGCTTTGGAAATGCGTTATAAGATGCAAGAATTACAAGAAAAATGGAAAAAAAATAATCGAGATCCATTCGAAATAGGAATTGGCATAAACTCCGGAGAAGTAACTGTGGGAAACCTTGGCTCTGAACAAATCTTTGATTACACTGCTATCGGAGATAATATGAATGCCGGAGCTAGAATTGAAGCTTTAACAAGAAATTATAAAACGGAGAATAATATTTTAATTAGCGAAAGTACCAAAATTCTGATTGAAGATAAATTTGAAGTGGAATATGTAGATGATGCAATGGTAAAAGGTAAGAGTAAGCCGATAAAAGTTTATCAATTGCTTGCCATGAAAACACCAAACTAAGAAAAGGTATTTTAAAAAAAATGGATTAGTGATGAAAAAAATTGTTTTAATTATTTTGTTTTTAACAAGCATATTTCTATGGGGTCAAGATAGATTTGTTTTGGCCGGAGGATATGGCACGGCGGATGTAGATTCTTTTGAGCACGAAATATATACTTTTCGCTTAGCAGGTAAAAATCAATCTACCTTTATTGGAATTGATTATGATTTACTTATATATGAAGATGATTTTATTGAATCAGAATATTCGGAAAAATTAACAAACAGCAACATTCATGAAATCAGTTTCTTATTTGGAAAATCAATGCCATTTGGCAGATATTCTAGTGTGAATTTTAATGGTGGGATATCAGTTATTAGGAAACTTGAGAAATTTGAACAATCAAATTTACCGGAAAAAAAAAGAAAAGATTTTGGATTTCCAATTGATGCAACAATAGATATTGGTATTTTAAAAAACTTGGGAGTAAGTTTCAGAGCTAAGAAAAGTTACAATGATATTGCACCATATTTTGGATATTCTGCAATGTTGCAATTCATTTTTTAAACTAAATTATTACAAAAGGTAAATGATTTCAATAATAAAATAAAAGATGTAAGATGTTCTTATAAATAAATTTAGATAGGGCGATAAGCAAATGATAGCAATGGAAGAATGCTTGTAACTACTTGTTTTATAATGAGATAGCTTGTGATGGTTGAGCGATTATTTAAGATTCAAAATTTGTAAAATTCATCAAAACCCTTTTATGAAGCGACTTTACAGTTTTTTTTATTGACAGGATTTTAACTCATACATAAATTCCGATTGTTTTGATGCACATGAAAAAAAAATAGGAGGAAATTCATGAACAGACAAGATTTAATTAGTAAAATTGCCCAAGATGCAGACATTACTAAAAAGGCTGCTAATTTAGCGCTAACTTCCATTATCGAAGGTATTACAACTTCACTTGAAAAAGGAGACAAAGTTTCTTTAGTAGGTTTTGGAACTTTCAAAGTTACAGAGAGAAAAGAACGTACCGGTGTAAATCCTCGTTCAAAAACAAAAATTATAATTCCTGCAAGAAAAGTTCCTGTTTTCAAAGCTGGTAAGAAATTGAAAGAAGCAGTTAAATAATTTATATTTAGCTTGTTAAGAAGCAAGGGTTATTTTGCTCTTGCTTCTTTTTATTAAATTAATTAGAGACATTAAGGATATTGGATTATGAAATTTTCGATTGAGAAAAAAGACTTACAAGTTAATATTCAGCATTTATATAATATTGTTCCAAACAAGAACACAATGCCAATATTGACTAATTATCTAATTGAAGCAGATGAACAATCTGGCAAAATGAGATTTACTGCAACAGATTTAGAAATTACTGTTGTTGTAGAGTTTGAAGCAAATATATCAGAATCAGGTAAAATTGCTGTATCTGCTAGAAATTTTAATGAGATTATTAATTCGTTACCTGGTTCAATTATTCATTTTATGGTTGATGAAGAGATATTAAAAATTCATTGTGAGAAATCTAGGTTTAATCTTCTTTGCGCCGAGAGTAGTCAATTCCCATTAATTCCTCAACGTGACTTGTCCAATGCTTTGGAAATAGATGCAAAGTTGTTTAAAAAGATGGTGGAAAATACATCGTTTGCTGTTTCAACAGAAACAAACAGACCAATTTTCACAGGTATTTTGTGGAAATTGTTTCCTGAAGAGCAATTGATGGTTGCTACCGATGGTAAAAAAATTGCTGAATTTACCTACAAAAAAAATATTAATCTTCAGCAAGAAATTGAACAAATTATTCCAACAAAAGGTTTATTATTTTTAGACAAAGTTATAAATGATGATATCGATGAAGTTGCAGTGATCTTAGAATCTAACAGAGTGATGTTTGCTTATGGGAATTATACAATATTTAGTCATATTATTGATGGCAAATTTCCCGATTATACTAAAGCAATTCCGTTGAATAATAACAATATTTTAAAGATAAGAAAATCAATATTGAAAGATGCAGTTAAGCGCGTTTCATTGCTCGCTTCTGAAGATACTTTTAAAGTTAAGTTAGATTTAACTGAAAACGTTTTATCTGTTGATTCTGCCAATAGAGAAGAAGGTGATGCTTCAGAAAAAATTGAAGATTTTAGCTATACGGGTGAACCTTTAGTTATTGCATTCAATTATAGATATCTTAGCCAAATATTGAATGTAATTGAAACTGACCAGGTAGAAATTAGAATGGGTAAATCAAATGAGCCTGTACTATTTTTTAATGTACCTGCAGAAACCGAAGATGGCGAAAGTGGTTTAGCCAGATTCTTATTGATGCCTTTACGGTTAAAATAATTGAGAGTTAAACATTTATCAATACAGAATTTTCGGAACATATTAAAGTTCAATAAAAAATTTGAACCTGCCGGTGCTATTATATTTGGAAAAAATGGTACCGGCAAAACTAATTTGTTAGAAGCAATTAGTTATTGTGCTTTTGGAAAATCTATAAGGTCTGCTTCTGATAGTGATCTTGTAAGTTTTTCAAAAGCATTTTTTCGTTTGGAATCTACTTTCGAAATTCAAGGAAATAAGATCGAAATCGATGCAGCATTTGATAATAAAAGAAAACTTATAAAACTAGATGATTGCAAGATTGATAAAATTAGTGAGTTGTATAAATATGCCAAAGTAGTTTATTTTTCACCGGAAGATATTGAACTGGTTAGTGGTGGTCCTTCATACAGACGGAAATTCATTGATTTAGCAATTTCTCAAACTTCCTATAAGTATTTGGATAGTCTAAGAACTTATAATCGAATTTTAAAACAAAGAAATGCACTTTTGAAAACTGATTTTTCCTTCAAAGAAAAAAAAATTTGGGATGAGCGTTTAGCAAAAGTAGCAGGAGAAATAATTGAAGATAGATTGGAATATCTAGAAGCATTTATCCCTCAACTTTGTGATAAATATTTTTTTGTTAGCGGAAAGGAAGAATCGCTTTCAATTGAGTATAAATTTAGTTTCCCAAGAAATGAGTTATTAGATTTTTCCCAAAATATTAAAGAGCATTTGGAAGAAATAGAAAATAATGAAATCAGAATGCAAAGAACTTTAGTTGGACCGCATCTGGACGATATTGAATTTTCGATAAAAGGGAAACCGGCTAGAAATTTTGGATCTCAAGGTCAAAAAAGGTCTTTGGCGATAACAGCTAGGTTAGTACAAGCATACATTATTAGAAAAAAAAATAATGATGCACCAATATTGATATTTGATGATGTGCTGGCAGACCTTGATAGAGTAAGAGCTCAAAAAATTATGGATGTTTTGGAAGATGATCATCAAATATTTATTGCAACACCAAATTTAGGACTGTATGAAGATTTTGGATTGGAAACTATTAATCTGGAGAAATTGTTGAATGATTAGCAAAAAAAGTGTTTTTGGTTGGTTGATGTATGATTTTGCCAATTCTGCCTTTACAACTGTAATTGTAACAGTTGTCTATAGCGTTTATTTTAGAAATGTTGTAGTCAATGATGGCGAATTAGGTACAGCATTATGGGGAAGGGCTGTAAGTATTTCGATGTTGCTTGTAGCAATAAGTGCTCCCATTTTAGGTGCTGTTGCAGATTATTCTCGTTCCAAAAAGAAATTTCTTTTTATTAATTGCTATCTGACAGTAATTTTCACAGCACTCTTATATTTCGTAAAAGCCGGTGATATAAAAACAGGAATGATCTTTTTTATTGTCGCAAATTATGGATTCAATAGCGGGAATGTTTTTTATAATGCACTGTTACCAGCAGTAACCACAAGAGAAAATATGGGAAAAATTTCCGGTTTAGGCTGGGGATTCGGTTATATTGGCGGTTTGCTTTCTTTGATAATAGTGTTGCCTTTTGTACATAATCATCAAACTCGTCTGGTGTTCCCATTAGTAGCACTGTTTTTTGGATTATTTGCTATATTTACTTTTGTTTTGTTAAGAGAAGTTCATAAACCTTCAAAGCGTACAAATTATTTTAAAACAGCTTATCGTAGAATTATGCATACTGCTAGGAATATAAAAGATTTTAAAGAATTGCTGAAATTTATTCTTAGTTATCTGATCTATAATGACGGAATAATCGTTGTAATTAGTTTTGGGGCTATTTACGGTTCAACACGATTTGGTATGACACAAAAAGAACTAATCATATATTTTATAATAGCAAATATCACTTCCATAATCGGTTCATTTAGTTTTGGATTTATTACAGATAAAATCGGTGCAAAAAAAACAATAAGTATTACTCTGTTTATCTGGATGGCAGTTGTTTTAGCAGCTTTTTTCAGTAAAACAATTACTCATTATTATTATGTAGGTGTGCTAGCCGGAATAGCTATCGGAGCAAGTCAATCCTCTAGTAGAACAATGTTGGCTTTACTTACTCCTGAAGCCAAAATGGGAGAGTTCTTCGGATTTTATTCTGTAACGGGGAAAATGGCTTCTGTACTTGGTCCTTTGATTTATGGCGAAGTTGCAAGAATTACAGGTGATCAAAAGTGGGCTATATTATCCGTGTTAATATTTTTTATAGTAGGATTGCTTTTGCTAAATACTGTTGATGAAGCTAAAGGACGAAAAACAGCGGAAGCCTGGATTGAATAGTTGTTAATTCTAAAAGTAATTTAAAGCAAATCTATAATTTAAGTTTACAATTTACTTATTGGAAAAATTTTGGTTAAAACAAATTAAACGAGGTATTTAAAAATGCAAAGATTAATGCTTTTATCAAAAATTCATAGAGCTACAGTTACAGAAAGAGATTTGAATTATGTAGGTAGTATTACAATAGATAAAAATCTTATCGAAGCATGTGGAATGTATGTAAATGAAAAAGTTGATATTTATAATATCAGTAATGGTAATAGATTTTCTACCTATGTAATTGAAGGTGAAGCAGGCTCGGGAATAATCGGAGTCAATGGTGCAGCAGCACGTATGGTTAGTTTGGGAGACAAGGTAATTATATGTAATTATGGTAGAATGACAGAAGAAGAGATTGCTAAGCATGAGCCAACTGTGATTGTAGTAGAAGATGATGAGAATTTGGAGTTCCATAAACATGTCTAAATTGAAGGTGATCGATTCAATTGAAGAGATGCAGGAAATTTCTGCTAATTGGTCGGAAGAAGTAGGATTTGTTCCTACAATGGGCTACCTGCATGAAGGACATCTTAGCTTAGTAAAAGCTGCAAAAGAAAATTGCAAGATAGTTGTTGTAAGCATCTATGTAAATCCTAGTCAATTTGCTCCCAATGAAGATCTTGATACTTATCCAAGAGATTTTGACCGAGATAAAAAACTTTTGGAAGAATTGGAAGTTGATTATCTCTTTTTCCCTAAAGATAGTGATATGTATCCACAAAATTATAAAACTTGGGTTAATGTGAATGATCTGACGAAAGGTTTATGCGGGAAATCAAGACCAACTCATTTTCAAGGTGTAACAACTGTTGTAAGCAAACTGATAAACATTGTTAATCCTAATAAAATGTTTATGGGTGAAAAAGATTTCCAACAGATTACAGTTTTAAAACGTATGGTAGAAGATTTAAATTTCCGAGTTAAGATTATAGGTTGTGATATTGTCCGAGAGAAAGACGGCTTGGCAATGAGTTCCAGGAATAAAAATCTTAAATCTGAAGATAGAGAAAAAGCTTTAAGTTTAAGTAGATCTATCAAACTAGCAAAGAATTTGTTTAGAGATGGAGAAATAGAAAGCAGAATCATCAAAGAGAAAATTTGGGAATTAATAAATTCTTCCGGTGCTAAAGTTGATTATGTAGAAATTGTAGATCCTGTAACATTGGAAGATGTAGAAAAAGTAGATGAAAAAAGCCGTGTAATTTTGGCAGCTTATGTTGGCTCTGTCCGGCTAATTGATAATGGTAATTTAGAATAATATTTTTTATAGGAAACTTTTTAGTTTCCTATTTTTTTTCTTTACACTTTGCTAATGTTTTTAGAAATTTATCGTGCATGAGGGAGGAAGCGATGCAAATTTCTGAAAAGTTTATTTTCCATATTTGGGATGCTCAACATTTAAAAACAAATCTGAAAACAGCTACTAATAAGGATGTACAGATATTGTATGTAGGCAGATGGAATAATTCGTCCGGACCGGATTTTAAAGATGTAGTGATTAAAATAGAAAATCAAATATTACGTGGTGATGTAGAAATTCATCAAAAAGTATATGATTGGCAGCTTCACAAACATCACGAAGATCCGAATTTCAATAATGTGGTTTTACACGTGGTTTATGATAACAGCAGCGATATAAAATACACAATTAATGAAGCCGGGGATTTGATAGAAATTTTAGAAATACAATATTTCTTAGATCAATCAATAAGTAAATTATTAGAAAAATATGAGGGGATATCACTTTCTGTTAAGGGTGATTTTTGTGAATATTTTGCCGGTAAAACAAGTGATATAACATCAAAATTATTAGAGAAAAATGGAATTGAAAGATTGCATAAAAAGATGAGAAGATTTTCCAGTGAAATGATTTTTGATGATCTTGATCAAATTGCATATCAAGGAATATTGGAAGCTTTGGGATATAATAAAAATAAATTCCAGATGTTGCAATTATCCAGAGAAATAACTTTTGACTTTATCAAAAAAAGCAAACTTAAAGGTATGACCAAAGAACAATTACTTTCGATATTTATTTTTAGTAGCTCACTTTCAGATCATATACCTAATAATTTTCCCAATCAACTAAAATATAAATTAATCTCATTATACACCGAGCAACATTTCTTTTTAAATAAAATTGATATAGATTGGAAATTATTCAGAATTAGGCCTGTAAATCATCCTGTTAATAGAATCGTACAAATCATAGATTTTCTTTGGGAAGCAAGTGATAGCTCGATTTTTAACAAATTTCTAACTCTTTTTTCATTTAGTGATAATCAAATTGATATGAAAGAATTTTATTTTAGATTAAATAAGTTATTTGCTCCTACAGATGATAATCTTCCTGAACATTATCGAATAGGAAAAACAAGATTGGATACAATTGGAATAAATATTATTATTCCTTTAGTTTTATTATATGCGGGAAAAATGAATTATAAGAATTTAACGGAAGTTACAAAAAACATTTATAAAAATTATCGTGCATTACCAAAAAATCATATTGAAAGTCATATGCATAGATTTATGCAACAATCTCAAATAAAAGTAGTTAGGAAAAAAGCAATTTATCAGCAAGGATTATTAAATCTTTATTATGATTTCTGTAAAGATCACAATTGCCAAATCTGCAAAGCAAAACTGGATGCAGATTTGGCCAAAATGTAAAAAATTATATTAATCTACATGCATCCTTAGCTATCATTTTTGCCTCTTTAATCAGATCCATCACGTTATTGGTTTCATCATTTGCCTGAGAAACTCCCCAACCTCTAATGATATTGTTTTTTTGGATTATATCGATAAAACTACCTTCAATCCGTTTGATAGTTAGAAGTGCATTTTTCTTATCGGTTTCAGGCAGTGCAATCAAAAAAATATTATTCTGATATCTGCCAATTATATCAGTAGTTCTAAGGTTATCTTTAATATAATCTCCAATAGATTCAATTATTTTACTTACCTTATTAACTCCACGCTTATTGACTAAAGATTTATAGTTATCGATATATAGAACACAAAGACTGATATCTCTATTATAACGTTTCATAAGCCTTAATGATGTGTTCGCTTTATGGGTAAAAGGTTGGAATTTATGAACGTGATTTATTTGATAAAATCCTTCATGCTGTGCAATATCATCTTCTAAGTTATGAATTCTGACGGTGATACTGCCAATGCTTCCATAAAATTTTATTAGTTCTTGATGCTCTTCTGAAAAGAATCCTTCTTTTTTATCTAAAAACATAAATCCGAAAAGCTCTGATTTATAAAAAATGGGGGTAATTATAAGATGAGAAAAATCGTGTTCAAATTTGTAAAATCCATATTCATCTATTTCAATTTGTTCAAATTTCATCATCTCTTGAACGAGAGGATCACCGGCAGTAAAAATAGTGTCTTTAGCAAAATGATGACTGATATGCCTACTAATTTTCAATCTGTATAATTCTGTATGAGGAACTTTTAGAAAAATACCCAAACTTTGATATTTTATCTCCTTTTCTAAATCTCTTAAAATTCTAGACAAACTCTTTTCTAATGGCAGATCAGCTTGAATGTCCTTTTGCAATTCCACAAAATGTTTTATCGAAAAATCCATATTGCACTCCTAATTTTTAATACGTTCTGACCAATTAATTATTTGTTTTCCGCCAGCTTTGATTGAGACTATAAATTTAATTTGATGAGCATTTATTTTTTTATAATTTATATTGTTATTTAGTATTGTCCAATCTCCGGAAATGTTATGGATAACTTCAATCTCTTTTGTTTCTTTACTTTGATTTTCTAAAGAAACTCTCATTTTCTTTTGAATTAATTTTCTATCAATTTTCTTATACTCAAGTTGTTCTGTTTTTCCAACCAAATCAAAAGCATTTCCAATTGTAACAACAACTTCTTGGTTAACTGCTGTGTGTTTGATTCTATCTTCTCCAATAAATTGTAAGCTTTTATCTGCTTTGTCTTCTTGATAAATTTTTATTCTTCCTTTGGGAAGTGGAAGCTTTAAACCTGATGCTTCATCGTTTTTAAATTTGATCTGTGATATAATCTTATTACTAAAAGTATTGTATCTGTTGGATTGTTCAGCTTTAACGATTTTTGATGGAAACAATTGAATTTGCTTAATTTGTTTATTAGCAATTGAAACATTCTGGTCTAAAGTATAAAGATGAAAATCATTGAACGATTTTTCATTAAACTCCGGAGGAGCTTCAAGAGCCATGTCAACATTTGAATCATACATAGCTACTCTTGCTAATGATTTAGCATGTTGAGGAGAAATTGTTTTATTTACATCTCCTGCCATTAATTTAAGTTTAACATTTTCAAATTTTTTCCCTGAATAATTTTTGATTGTTACCCAGGAATTAATATCAAGTTTTTTTGTTTCGGGATTCCAAATACAATTGTAATCAACATCCCAGCTTAATCCATCACATAAGTAACTGATATTTGCTTTGTATTTTGCTTTTTTGGGAGCATATAATTTCCAACGTAAAGTTGGTTTTAGATAGAAATTATCAGGTAATTTTGCTAAGGTGATATTTCTAATTGTAGAACGGTTGATAAGAATCAATTTCTTGCTTGAATTTTCTAAAACGCCAATTGTTTTTGAATCGGTGAATTGCAATATTCCTTCCAAATAATACTCTTCCTCAGTTTGGATAATAACATCTTCACCAATGTATTTTTGCATAATTTGCTCTGTATTTGCCAAATCAAATTCATAATTTTGAGAAAAAATTTGCAAAGAATTATTTTGTGAATCTAAGATTACAGATTTTGCATCGATAGTATTTGGTATATTTTCGTAGTAATAATCTTGTAAACCTGCTTTAAGACCAAGTTCAAGCTTAGTTCTTATCAAAGAAAAATTGTTATTATAAATAGTTACTTGTGTCTCATTGGAAAATAAAATTGCAACTAAAAATAATGCAAAGAAAACAAAACAAACCTTTTTCATACATCCTCCGAATTTGATTTTTTTATTTTAACAAAGTGATTATAAATTAGATCTTATTCGAGCTAAGATCATTTCAATTCCAACAACGTTATTTCCACCTCTTGGTATGATTATATCTGCAAATCTTTTACTAGGTTCTACAAATTCAATATGCATAGGACGTACAGTAGCTTTGTATTGATTTATTACTGAATCTAAAGAACGGCCTCTTTGTTTTATATCACGTTCAATACGTCGTAATATTCGTATATCAGCATCAGTATCTACAAATATTTTGATATCAAGTAAATCACGTAATTCACGATTTTCAAAAATTAGTATACCTTCAACAATTATAATGGGAGTAGGTAATAATTTTTTTGTCCTTTTGGTTCTTAGATGTTCTTCAAAAGAATAGATTGGTGTTTCAATAGGAATATTGTTTTTCAAAGCTTTAATATGTTGGATTAAAAGAGAAGTTTCATAAGTATTGGGATGATCGTAATTTAATTTCGCTCTTTCATCAAAATCTAAATTAGAGAAGTTTTTATAATAGTTGTCGTGCCGTAAAACTGTTAATTTACTTTTAAATTCTTCTTGTATTGAGTTCGCAATTGAAGTTTTACCTGAAGCTGTTCCTCCGGCAATTCCGATAATTAAAGGTCGATGCATTATTTTATCCTTTCCCTTTTAAAATATGAAACCATTAAACCTGAACCAATTTCAATTAATACGTTCTCAAATTGTTGATCTAAATTGATAAAGTCAAGGTATTCTTGTACTGTCTTTTTATGAGATATAATATTATCTGCTATAACTATTGCTGTATCCTGCAATTTTGGGATTAATAATTTTATATATTTGATATAGCCGATTTTTCCAGCATCTAAAAAAGCGTAATCAAATGTTTTATCTAAATTAGGAATTACCTCTTCCGCCATGCCAAAATGTTGTGTTATATTATTAATTCCTTCCAGATTTGATTTGCTTAGATTATACCTGCTTTCATCCACTTCGATAGTATCCAATTCACCGGAATTATAACTACACGCGGTAGCTTGCCAAAATGTGGAAAAGCCGTTAGAAGTTCCAACTTCAATTAGCTGTTTACATCTTTTTTCCAAGATAAAATTAAATAGATATTTTGCTGTCTCATCATCAATATTCCATAAGCGATGAATTTCTGCTTTCTGTTTGGCGAACTCTTCAATTTTATCAGAATATTTTTCTTTAATTACGTTAAATTTATTTCCATTTGTATTTTCCAAAAGTACCTCTTAATCCAAAATAAATAAAATATGGCAGATAGATTAGTTCTGCAATAGGTAAGAATAATAACAATTTTCTTTTTCTTATCTTATGTAAAAATAGAGTAATTAATAAAGATTCAAACATAATTTTTATAGCTAAGAAAATCATGAAAAAAACAACATCAAATAATCCGCAAAGCATTAGTCCAAAGGCAACTAAGAAGATTAAATAATATAGGAAAACTAATAAAGTCATAATTTTGATAGATAGAGTGTAATGTTTCCATTTAGAAGCTCTTCTGCTTTCTCTTTGCAGATGTTCTTGCAGATTATTGATATTTTTTGTATGAACCATCGCTGAATTATTAAAGATAAAATTCATTTCTCTAATCTCTTTGCGCATTCTTTGCAACATCAAATCATCATCGCCGGATTTAATTTTCCCGATTTCTCCAAATCCGCCAATTTTCTGATAAACGGATTTCCGATAAGCCATATTACCGGCAGTGCATGTAATAGCCCAGTTCATTCCAAAACTACCACTGGTAACTGCAAAAATTGCGGAACGTTCCAGATTTTTCAAACCGGTAATGAATTTGCTTCCCATATCAATAAAAGAGTAGCCTGCTAAAAAATCTATTTCGTCTGTAAAATGGTAATTTATCTCTTTCAACCACTCCTTGCCGACAACACAATCCGCATCAGTGAAGGCTAAAATTTCATAACTTGCCTCTTTTATGGCAGCATCAATTGCGCCTTTTTTTCCAACTAAATCCGGATTCTCTTCAGTAATTTGAACCAATTTTATGAAAGGATATTTTTTTGCATATTGTTTGATAATATCAGAAGTTTTGTCTTCCGATCTATCGTCGGCAATTACAAGTTCAATCAATTCTCTTGGATAGTTCTGAGCAAGTATAGATTGAATCAAATTTTCAATAGTTGCAGCTTCATTACGAGCTGCTACAATTATTGAAATCGGTTTAAGATTATTATCTCTTTTACGCGGTAGTCTAAAAATTCCTATAATAAAACTAAATAATATCAGATAATAAAATAGGGAAAATAATAATAATAATGAATACATAAATTTATCTCTTTTGTTTTAAAATAATACCTAATCCTACGATTGCCGGTAAAACTGAATTGATGAAAAATACTGTCAATGTTGCTGTTAGTATAACTTCTGATTGGATGCCGTATTTAGAAAAAACTTCCAAAGCAAAAGTTTCACGTAATCCCAAACCACTATACGAAATTGGAATAGAATTTGCCAAAATTACAAGTGGAGTAGAGATAATTATTTTAGCAAAATTTATACTGGCAAAATGATTTATAATCGTATGATATTGAAAAAAAGTAATAAACATATAAATACATTGCAATGCAATAATTCTTGGGGTAATTTTCTTGTATGCCTTTAGATAATCTAAGAATTTTTCATATTTAGGTTTCTTTAGGAAAATCTGTGCAAAGAAAAGAAGGAAAGGCAGACTAAGCATAAAAACAAAAGAGAAAATTCTGGCATGATATGGCCATTGCTTAAAATAAAATATGCTGGCAAAAGCTGCAGCTGATAGATTTGTCCAAGTTAAGAAAAATTTCTCCAAAGTTACAGAGATAAAAGTTGCACCTTTGTCATTATCTATATAATACATTTTCCCGAAAGTGCCGTATCCTCCTGGAAGCAGGAATTGCAAAGCGGTACCAATGAATGTTGATTTTAAAATTTCATTATTTTTAGGATGATAATCGGGATTTATTTTAAGATACTGTCCCCAATTATAGAAACGGATAGCATACTTTACGGCAGAAGAAAGAAGCAATATAATTACAGTAGTGTGACCTAAATGCTTGAAATTACTAAGAAGTGTATGAACACTTATTTTTTTGAAAATGAAAAAAAGGATCGTTAATGTGATCGCAATTTTTAATATATATATGATTTTACTTTTTTTTATTTTATCCATAACATTTATTTATTCGGGAAAAATCTTGACCCGAAATTTTCTATCCAAAATTTTTAGTACCAGATTTAGAAAACAAGGCATCTAGTCAATATAAATGGAGAATTATGTTTATAATATTAATATTAATTATTATATCACTTTTGATGATAGAGTATTTTTCACTTGGAAAAATATTTTGGTTTGCACAAATAATATTTTTTAATCCGAGAAGTAAGAAGTTGGTTCTGACTTTTGATGATGGACCTGATCCCAAATTTACAAGAGATGTAATGCAGATTTTGGGAAAATATAACATTAAAGCAACTTTTTTTGTATGTGGGAAAGAAAGTGAAGAGAATCCTGAGATAATAAAAGAATTGGTTGCGAATGGACATGAAGTTGGAAATCATAGTTGGAATCATATAAAT
>Ga0256842_1000487_pt1 | contig 35266 bp, 45 predicted proteins | sample 4559240metaG_FD_185973 | JGI IMG/M metagenome (GOLD analysis project Ga0256842, IMG submission 185973) | Hydrothermal vent microbial communities from Guaymas Basin, Mexico - 4559-240 | ecosystem: Environmental > Aquatic > Marine > Hydrothermal vents | place: Mexico: Guaymas Basin | collected...
AAGCGAGGAGAAGCGCTTTTTCCACGATTTGGCCAAGACGATGGCCGAGCTGATGGAGAGGGAAAAAATCGAGAGAGCAATCGTTGCCGGCCCCGGTTTCGTCAAGGAGGACTTCCACAAGTTCCTGCGCGAAAATTACCCTGACTTAGCCAAGAAGGTCGTCATCGAAGATACGAGCGTAACCGGAAGGACGGGCATCTACGAGGTCATCAAGCGCGGAACCGTTGACAGGGTTTACCACGAGAACAGGGTTGCCAAGGAGGTTCAGCTCGTCGAGAAAGTCCTTGAGCACGTCGCGAGGAACACGGGGTTGGCCACCTACGGTCTCAGGGAGGTCGAGGAAGCTGTAAACTACGGCGCAGTTGAGACTCTTCTCGTCCTCGATGAGCTGTTGAAGAGCGAGCACAGGGAGAAGATCGAGGAGCTCATGGACGCCGTGAGGTACGCAAGGGGCGAGGTCGTCATCGTCAGCTCTGAGCACGAGGGCGGCGAAAAGCTGAAGGCCCTGGGCGGCCTGGCGGCACTGCTGAGGTTCAGGGTGAAGTGAGTCTAAGAGGGAAGAAGTGGAGCAATTTCCTCATTTTGTCCTTTCTTGTCCTATAGTTTGCTGTAAAGTTCTACATAAGGGTCACCCTCGAACTCCGGGAAGGGCCTTTCACCGCCGTTTTCTACGAGCACTCTCTTTTTATCCTCCGTGAATTCGCCCAGCTCAAATGCAAGAATTCCATTTTTAAGCAATTCTGTAATTAAAGCTTCACTTTTTTCTGGCGGTGCTATCGCTATTAGCGTTCCCGTCGAGGAAACGCTCCATGGTTCAAGTCCGTAGAAGTCGAGGACTTTCCTGACCAGAGGGTCGAGGTGGAGCTTATCCGCGTAGACCCTGAAGCCGACTCCTGAGTTGTCAGCTATCTCGTGGATTACCGTTAGGCCGCCTTCAGTCGCATCGTGCATCCCCCTAACAAATTTCCTCGCGATAAAGGCCTCAGGAACCACGGTTTCAAAGTAAAAAGAGCGCTTGAGTCTCATCAATTCTTTCTTTGTGAACGCTTTGAGGAGTTCCTTCTCCCTGAAATACGCGGCCGAAACTGCAAATTCAAGGCCAACTTTGGCTGTCACCACTATCTTATCTCCAGGCTTTGCTATGGGCAGTTTCAACTCGCTTTTCTTGACGATCCCTGCGATCGTTGTGACCCCAACCGGTTCACTAAGCGATGGGTAAACTCCGGTATGGCCACCAACGACCGAGCCCCCGTACTTCAGGCATTCCTCGTGGACGTCTTCCATAACCTGGGAGAGAAATTCTTTGGAAGTTCCAATGGGAAAAAGTAGATCCAGCACAAGCCATCTCGGTTTCGCCCCGAATACGGCGACATCACTCGCCGTGAAATGGTATGCGAAGAAGCCAAAGGTTTCGGGAGGAACGCCAAGGACTGGATCCGTTGCAATGACTAAGTAATTTCCTTCGTCGTATTCCAGAACCGCGGAATCAAAACCTGCCCTCGGCCCGTAAACGACCTTAGCGTCCTCCACACCGAGGTTTGGGAATACAACCTCGCGCAGGACGTCGTTCCTAAGTTTTCCCGGCGGGAGCATGGGGATCACCTTTAAAGCGTCTCACCACTTCACTGACCTCGCGGAGGGTCTCCTCATCCGGATTCCAGGCCATTATCGTGAAGCTCGGAACGCGGACGCTAATCCTAACCCTCCGCTTTCTAGCTATTCTGCTCACCTCGTAGTTCACCCTGTAAGCGAGATCCATCAGCTCAGGTGTTATCGTTTCTTCCTTATCTATGTATTGGAGCGGACAGCCCTCACGCCATTGCCTCCTCCTCGCGTGCTCGTACATGCGGTATGGCTTTATGCCGGCTTCTTCCGCCAGTGCCTCGACTTCCTCGGCGGTGTACTTTATAAGGGGCCTAAAGAAAGGTATCCCAATCTTTGGTATCCCGCAGAGCCTTATATCGCCCTCGCACTGATCAAGAAGGGCACCTATGATCTTGTCGTTGGCGTTGTCACCTTTTGCAAGGACTTCAAAGCCGTTGTTGAGGGCGAACCACTTGGCGTTCCAGAGCATCGCCCTCTTGCAGTGTATGCACACCGGCCCCTTTCTCCCAACGGCCTCCCGGAGAAGGCCTTCCGTGATGTCAACGAGGTAATGCTCAACCCCAAGGCTTTTCGTGAACTTCATCGCCCAGCTGAGCGTCTCCCTCCAGCTCCAGCGGTGGAAGAAGGTGAGCGCGGAGACGTTTAACTCCGCCTTTTTTAGCAGGTAAAGAACTAAGGAACTGTCTTTTCCTCCTGAGAAAAGGACTAGGATTCTCTTCTCGGCGAGTCCTGTTTTCTCTGCGAAGTCCCTGATTTCCTCGACGGCTTTTTCAATCATGAAAAAACGTAAAAGAGTAGGCTTAAAAACTTGGAGGTATCATAACATGAGAGCAAACGCGAGCTTGTCCCTTACGGCGAGAGCGGTTTTCCAACTTTGTACGTCCTGAGTTCGAACCCTTTAGTTTTGTTAGGCCCACCAAAGATTTATTAAGGGGCTCTCCAAACGTCAAACGGAATTAGGAAAACCTAACGGTGATGAACATGATTGTGCCCTTGTTATCATTGGCACCAAACGAGAGGGGAGTTGTGGTCGACCTGATGGGTGGCTCAAACTTCAGGAGTAGACTCTACGCAATGGGCCTGGCACCTGGGGCCGTCGTCAAGGTTCTGGGAAACTACCCCAGAGGCCCCCTCATAGTTGAAGTCAGCGGAACGAGGATCGCACTGGGCAGGGGGATGGCCGCAAGGGTTCTTGTGAGGAAACTTTGAGGGGATAACATGGTAATGAGGGTCGTTGCCCTAGCTGGAAATCCGAACGTAGGAAAGACCACGATATTCAACGACCTGACCGGAATGCGTCAGCACGTCGGCAACTGGCCTGGGGTTACCGTCGAAAAGAAGGAGGGCGTTTTTGAGCACAAAGGAGAGCGCTTTCTCGTCGTTGACCTGCCTGGGACGTATTCTCTCACGGCCCATTCCATTGATGAACTCGTCGCAAGGAACTTCCTCCTCAACGGGAACCCCGACGTCGTTGTTAACGTCGTTGATGCAACGGCCGTTCTTAGGAACCTCTACCTGACAATGGAAATCTTCGAGATGGGCCTGAAGAACATAATCATAGCCCTTAACAAGGTAGACCTCGCCGAGAAGAAGGGGATCAGAATAGACCCCGTCAAGATGTCAAAGGCTCTTGGTGTCCCCGTGGTTCCACTCAACGCCAAAGAAGGAGCTGGCCTGGACGAGCTTAAGGATAAAATCTGGGAGATGGCACACGGCAAAATAAAGACGAACCCCGTTCTTCCCCGCTACGACCCAGAAGTCGAGAGGGAGATAGAGCACATCTCCAAATGCCTTGAGGGAACAGAGCTGGCCAAGCGTTATCCGCTCCGCTGGCTGGCGATAAAGCTCCTCCAGCGCGACGACGAGGCAATGAAGCTCGTTCTTAGGCACCTCGGCGAGGATAAGCTGAAGGAGATAATGACCCACATAGGTGAGGCCGAGGCGCGCTACGGGCGCGCGATGGACTTGATCATAGCCAGCCAGAAGTATGAATTCATAGACGGCTTAACCCACGAGTTCATGGGGCACGGAAAAGTAAAGGAAACCCTAACCGACCAGCTCGACAAGATCCTCGTTCATCCCGTTTACGGCTTCATCGTGATGGCGTTCGTCTTTTACCTCGTCTTCAAGTTAGTCTTTACGTTTGGGTTCCCGCTCCAGGGCATTCTCGATGACGCGTTTGGCAGGCTGGGGGAATGGGTGGCACCGCACATAGCCAACGAGGCACTCCGTGGGCTGGTCGTTGATGGGATAATCAGCGGCGTCGGCTCCGTGCTCAGCTTCTTCCCGCTGGTCTTTCTCCTGTTCCTTGCCCTCTCGTTCCTCGAAGACATCGGCTACATGGCTAGGGTAGCGGTTCTCATGGAAGGTATCCTCAGGAAGTTCGGCCTCCCAGGAAAGGCCATAATACCGCTCATCCTCGGCCTCGGCTGTAACGTCCCGGCGGTTATGGCCACGAGGACACTCGACAAGGAGAAGGACAGATTAGTTGCGATGTTTGTGAACCCCTTCATCCCTTGCTCCGCCAGGTTAAGTGTCATCAGCTTCCTCGTAGGTACATTCTTCGGGGGAAACGCACTCGTTGCTCTAGCGATCTACCTGCTCGCCTTTGCGGTGGCACTGCTCTCGGCAAAACTTGTCAGCAGGTTTGTCCCCGGTGAGGAGAGCCCCTTCGTGATTGAGCTGCCGGAGTTCCTGCTCCCCAGCTGGAAGAGTCTGATTCTCCATTCCTGGGAGAGGAGCAAGGAGTTCGTCCAAAAAGCCGGAACGGTAATCCTCGTTGGCTCGATAATCATATGGTACCTCAGCAACTACCCGGTGCCGATAGGAACGGGGAATAGCTACGCCGAAAAGCTCGGCCACCTCCTTGAGCCCTACCTGCGCCTCATGGGTCTCGACTGGAAGGCGGGAGTGAGCTTGATCTTTGGAATAATCGCCAAGGAGAACGTCATCTCAACGTACAGCATACTCTACGGTGGCCTGAGCGGTGATGCTCTAAAGGAAGCCATGATGAGTTCAATGACTCCCCTGCAGGGCTTTGTGTTAGCTGTTGTCACAACCCTCTATATCCCGTGCATAGCCACAATCGGTGCCATAAGGGCGGAGAGCAACTGGAAGTGGGCGCTCGCGGTCACGGTCTACATGATAACCGTTGCTTCTATCGTTGGAATCTTCATTTGGCAGGTTGGAACGGCACTGGGGTTATGAAGATGGGCAAGATGGAGGAAGTGCTGAGGCTCATCAAAGAGGGCAAGCGGTTTCCGGGGGACATCGCGAGGGAGCTCGGGATTACCGTTGAGGAAGTCGAGGGAATCATTGAGCTCCTTAAAAGTCTCGGCTACATCGAGGAGATTGAGCAGGGGCCGTCCTGCGAAACCTGCCCGCTCAGGAGAATCTGCTACGGAAAGTGCATAGTGCCCCGGTTGAAAGTCCTTAAGCCGAGCTTCAAGGCACTGGAGGAGTGACAGAGATTTAATTTTATACTGCTCCGCTTCATCTTTTGAGTTTTCACCTCAAATTTTACTGGCTTTGATTTTTGATACGGTCCCTGAGGGTGATATATTTTATGGCCGTAAAATATATAAGCCACAGATTAATATCTATAATCGGTGATAACCATGAAAGCTGTCATCCTGGCAGGTGGTTTTGGGACTAGGCTCAGGCCGCTCTCATCAACGAGGCCAAAGCCAATGATCCCCGTTCTCGGAAAGCCAAACCTCCAGTACATTCTCGAGGCCCTTGAGAAAGTCGAGGAGATAGACGAGGTAATTCTCTCAGTCCACTACATGAGGGGCGAGATAAGGGAGTTCATAGACGAAAAGATGTCAGACTACCCCAAGGAAATTCGCTTCGTAAACGATCCGATGCCACTCGAGACGGGCGGTGCGCTGAAAAACGTTGAAGATTATGTTAGCGAGGACTTCCTTGTGATCTATGGCGATGTTTTCACGAACTTCGACTACCGCGAGCTCATAAAGGCCCACGAGGAGAACGAGGGGCTTATAACGGTTGCGGCGACCAAGGTTTACGACCCGGAGCGCTTTGGAGTCCTTGAGATGGACGAGAACGGGAAGGTAATCCACTTCGAGGAGAAGCCCAGGAGGCCGAGGAGCAACCTCGTCGATGCGGGAATCTACGTCGTTAACAAGAAAGTGCTTGAGGAAATTCCCAAGGGCAAGGAAATCTACTTCGAGCGCGAAATCCTCCCGAGGTTCGTCGAGCGCGGTGAAGTCTACGCCTACAAGATGCCAAAGGGAACCTACTGGGTCGACCTTGGAACGCCAGAGGACTTCTTCTACGCCCACCAGATTGCGCTCGACGAGATGGCGAGGGAGAACGGCTACTTCTACATCGCCGAGACTGCCGAGGTTCCGGAGGACGTGGAGATCCAGGGACCGGCTTACATAGATGAAGGAGTTAAGATGGGTCACGGCGTAAAGATAAAGGCGTACTCCTACATCGGCCCAAACACCAAGATAGAGGATAAAGCGTACATCAAGCGCTCCATCCTCCTAGGGAACGACATAATACGAGAGGGAGCAGAGCTCAAGGACATGATCCTCGGAGAAGGAGTCGTCGTTGGCAAAGAGGTAATCATAAAGGAGAACGCAGTTATCGGGGACTACGCCAAGATTTACGACGGGCTTGTTATTTACGGCGCCAAAGTCCTGCCCTGGAAGAAGGTCGAGGAGTACGAGGCTTACATTAAGATAAAGCTCGACCCGACGAAGGTCAGGCCCGGCCAGTACCCAGAGCGCTGTCCGCTCGGCCTCCCGGAGTGCATCTACAAGAAGTTCAAGGCGATAGCTGGAGAAAAGCCACCGTGCGACGAGTGCATTGAGAACCAGTGGCTGTTCTGACTTTTTTACTTCTTTGTTTTGTGCTGTTTGTATTACTGCTCTTTTGAGTTCTATCTTTCAAATACACATTACTATGTCAACTAAAGTCATAAAAGTTATATACTTCTTTGTGCAGTATCTGTTAGGACAAGAAGGATAACCCTCAAATTGTATAGATCCCAGAATGAGGGATTCGCCATGAAGAGGACTTACGTCTCTCTTTCCCTTTTCATAATTCTGCTCTTAGTTGGTACCTATGCAGTTGTAGGCATACTCAGAGATAGCCATAGGATGGCGAAATGGAGCAACTCAACTTCAATTCCTCAAAGCATGAATGACTCTCCATTTGAATCCATAATAATGGGATACGATAGTTACTACAAGTTAGACGAAGGGATTTACGGGGAGTATCTATGGAAAAAACTTGATCCAGAGAGCTACAGTTGCAACTTAAGTAGCAATGAGGACTTCCTTAAAGAAAAAGCAAACGTCATTGTCCAGATGTATAAAAACCTGTCCATTAATGCAACTTCTAACCAGGATCTTATCGGCGTTCTGCTTCTGGCGGATCTTAACGACAGGATGAGAACTCTCACAACAGAACCCCTCTCTCCATTTGCGGAGAGAATTTGTTTAATGGAAAATCGCCTGGAGAATTTTGAAGCGTACAGAAAAAAGGCCCTTAAAGTGTACGGTGAGCCGTCTTTCTCTTTTGATGACCTCTTGAACCTCAGTTTAACCTTCAGGAATTTCACTTACAAAACCTACGGGTATCCTTTCTCGAATTCATGGGTTGTTGACGTTAGAGTACTCCTCAAGCATTTTATCTACTGGGCAATATATAATGAGTCCCTTGTGGAGCCTTTCCTGTCTGACTATACCCCCGAAAAGAGCACCTCGTTGCTTACAAACCTGAGTGCAGAACTTGAGAAAGACCCTTATGCGGAGTCCCTCTTTAAACCGTCTCTCCTTTACTTGGCCAATTGGTGGAGTTGGGACTATCACCATTCAAGCAACCCCGAAGAGGTCAATGAAAAATATCTCAAGATATTCTGGGCTTGGTACAAGCTTGTCAGTCCGAAGAGGTTTATTGGGAGGTGAAATAATGGGCAGGAAGAGTGGAATACTATTCCTGGCTTTTTTTATGTTGATTACCATTTCGGAACTGATGCTACTTGTAAGTTTTTATGTGATACCCTCCCCCGAAAGGAGTGAAGTTCTGAACATTTTCCCCCCTGCATACTGGATTTTTCACCTCGGCCAGCTAACTACTGCTGGGCTTTATGTCTTAGGTTACTTCGGTGGATTCAAGGATAAGGTTATGGGTAGAATAGTAGTTTCTTTTATCATTTTCAGACTGCTTTCCATTGTTAGTATACTCAACGTTAAGACAATCCTCACGTGGAGAGAAATTGTCCAAGTGCTTACTTTTTACATTGGCGGCATGGCAACTTACTACCACTTAGGAGGAAGCAGGAATGATATGGCACTCCGTTAAGGTGATCATGAAAAAAAGAGGCCTGCCGTTTCTTCTCATAGTTTCCATTTCAATATCCCTCATAATGCTCAACTTAATCTCACAGGTAGGCGCCATTGTTGACAGCAGCATCGAATACAGCTTCAGGGAGTATAGGCCCCATTCCGTATACAGCATGGAAGTCTCTCTCGGAAATATATCGGGGAATTTTACATACAACCCACAAGAGTTTATAGCACGAGTGGAGAATCTCTCGCATACAATAAGAGAACGTTTAAATGAAAACAACGCCACCGGCGGAATCGTTTTGGCCTTCTCGTGGACGATGTTGGAACCAGTGGAAATTAATAACCATACAGTATACTTTTCCGTCTATCTGTTTGAGAACCCCCAAGATCTCAGGGAGTTCGGATTTGAGGGCAACTTTTCAAATGATTCAGCTGTCATTCTCCAGGAGAATTTAACTCAGGGTATTTCCCCTGAGTTGGCCGCGGTGTCTTTTCTCAACGGGAGTGTGAACGTGGAACATGCCTATGGAAAGTTCAGGGAATATCCCCTTATAGAAGCCGATGGAGTTGAGTACGTCCAGATGGCCCTTCCTCTGCGGCCGTGGGCTGTCGAGGCCACTCTTAGAAGGGTTAGATCCATATTCAAAACGTCCTCTTCATTTTCCGTTTATGTTGCCGTGAACCTAAACCGTATTTATAAAGATCCCAAAATTGTAGAAGACCTTCTACAAAGAAAAATTAGTGGAGAGCTCATAAACGCCTCCATAGCATTCTACCGGGATACCCTATGTAAACAAAAGTCCCTCGTTGTCGTGGGAAATGATTGGATTTACTTCAACGGCACCATGATGGATCCCAAGGAAGCCGAGTATTTAATCTGGGAAAAAAGACCCATGGAAGATAATGGTTCATCGTGCAGGGCACAGCTTTTGGGGCCTTTCCTTGAAAAAAGAGACATACTAATGCTGATTAAGAGCGCGGGGTCTCAAACCGTGGACTTCTTTGAACTGTTTGGAGGGCTTCTGGTAATTTTTTATCTGCCCCTTTTTGTATTGGTCATTTACTCTGCTTCAAGCATTTTCTCTGATATGAGACGCGATCTTAGGGTACTCTCAATTAGGGGCATAAGCGGGCGGGTAGTGCTCGTACAGAAGGTAACGGTACTATTGCTGGTAACCCTCTCCTGTTTTGTTGGGTGGACAGTTTTTGCATATTTGAATCCCAAGAGCGTGTCATTTGCAGTCAGCGTTCCCATTACCCTGGCTGTGGTCTCATCGGTATTGGTTTCGGAGAAGTTGAGCGAGATGAGGACAGGAAAAAAGCTCGAAATTACGATTGCGATATTGACGGCCCTTTTCCTCGCCCTCGGATACTTCCGAATTAACCAGACCACGCTGATGGGAAGCGGGTATCAGGCGTTGGTGATACTACTTGTACTGCTCATATCCTTGGTTCCCCTGCTGGGGGCTTTTGCCGGCATGTTGTTCCACAAAGCGTCCACCACTACGCTCTCGCTCTTGGGAAGGTCCCTTGACACCAGGCCTTACACGAGAAGTGTAATGAGACACAGCCCCCTGCTGACGTTTGCGGGCTACTCTTTAGCACTGGCAATTCTGCCGAGGATCATCTCGGTTGAACGTGTTACGGAGGAGATATATAGAAGCGGCTACGTCAACATTGTTGGTTACTCAAGGACGCTCTCGCTCAGCCTCTTTGGCACGTATATCGAGGAGCTGGGGAGGTGGTTCACCCTCTTTGGAGGCCTATCTCTGCTGGTTCTAATGGGCATGGCTCTCCATTATTATTCAAAGCTACGGGATTACTCGTCCATGAGGGGAATTGAGACGACTACTGCCAGAAAAGCCCTCTTTGGGTTTGTTCTCAGAGAACTGCTGTTAATTGTCGCAGTGGCAGTAGCGGCTTCCATTTTCCTTGCCCTGTTTGTAGACGCCTACATAGGCATAATGTTTACTTCAGGAAAGCTCTCCTTCACTGGGGGCAAGGTAGCTATTCAGACAATTTTCAGACCTCCCCATGTGTTTGTTTGGGGGTGATTGGGGTGGGTGTTGTTGAGTTTGAGGATGTGTTTGTGAAGTATGAAACTTACACGGGTGGGGTTTTGGGGTTAAGGGGAGTTACCTTCAGCTTGAATGATAGGGAGGCACTCCTCATCATGGGGCCATCTGGAAGCGGGAAGACAACAATACTAAAGGCTATCCTCGGCCTCGTTCAGCCAATCCACGGTTCGGTCAGAGTTTTTGGAGTCCAGCCAGCGGACGAGAAACGTGCCTTAGAAGTCAGGCGGAGAATAGGTTACCTCACGCAGGAGGGCACGATGATAAAAGAACTGACCGTCTGGGAGAACATCCTCTTCTATGCAAAGGGCAGGGGGAGGAAGCTGGACGAAAGCTTAGTGCGCGAACTCGCGGAAGAACTCAACATTAAAACCATCCTCGACAAACATCCAGACCAGCTGAGCGGGGGCGAGCTAAAGAGAGCCGAGTTGCTGATGGTGCTTTCAGACAACCCAGACCTCTTACTCCTCGACGAGCCAACCTCAATGCTCGACGCCGAAAACTCAGAAGTCGTTATTAACATCCTCAGCCAGCTTAAGGACAATACTCCAATGATAATCACCTCCCACGACCCAAGACTACAAAAAATCACCAACAAAACACTGGAGATAATAGGAGGAGAGCTTGTTCGGAGCTGAAAGCTGATCTGGCCGTTTTTAATTTTCTCCCTTAATATTTCATCCTCGGGTTGTACTCGAGGAGCATCATCCCGTTCTTGAAGACCCTTATCGTTCCGCTCTCAGAGAGGCTTATAGCGGTCGCCTTTGTCAGCTTGGTTATCCCTGCGGCAGCTATGTGCCTGCTTCCCAGTCCCGGCGGAAGCCTGAGGTCGAGGCTCTTTGGATCGACTTCGAGGTAAACTCCCGCCGCCAAGATCCTCCCCCGGGAGCTCACTATGAAAGCTCCATCGAGCTGGGCGAACTCCTTTATGATCTCCTTGCTCTCCCTATCGAGGACGTTTATCTTGTGCCCCTTGAAGGGATTGGGCAGCATGCTGTGTGAGTGCTTCATGACGTTTTTAACGTCTCCGACGACGAAGATTGTGCCGATTGGGTGCCCTTCCCTTCCCTCAATGCTCAGCTCAATGGCTATCTCAAGGAGTTTCTGGACGACGGAGCGGGACTGCGAGAAGAACCCATTTACCGCAAAGAGGTTCTTTTTAACGGGTCTGATACCGATCTCCGAGCTTGAGACGTAAACGAAGGATTCACCCTCTTTTATGAGGCCTTGCTCAAGGAGAAATGCGGAGACAAGGTTGAGGACACTCTCCCTGTCGAGCGTTAGGGGAATGCTAAGCCTGATGAGGCGTCTGTTGCGGATATCAAAGGCTGGGCCTATAACTACAACAGTCAGTTCCGTGTTTGAAAGTATCCGGGACTCGATTTCCTTTGGTGGAGCTTCTAAAAAAAGGACTACCCTAGACTTTATCTTTTCGGCTATTTCTACGGCGCTCTGGCTGAGAACATCGATTGCCATTTTTTTGAAGCCCCTAAGTACTTCCTTTGCGAATTATTTTAAAGGTTTTTGTTGCTTTTCTGGAGGAGATTCTAGAATTAGGTAAGCTTAAAAAAGGTAAGGCTGGTTGTAAACATGGGAGAGGGAATGAAAAGAAAGCTCCGCATTGTAGTTGCGATAACCGGTGCCAGCGGTAGCATTTACGGAGTTAGGCTCATCGAAACCCTCAGAAACCTCGGCCATGAAGTAATAACGCTGGCCTCACGTAGAGGTATTGCCGTTGCAAAGCATGAGCTCGGAATAGAGCTGAAACCGGATTATGACGAAGACGACATCTTTGCCCCTATTGCTTCCGGTTCTTACCGCTTTGATGCAATGGTCATAGCGCCATGTTCAATGAAAACACTCGCATCCATAGCCAACGGCATGGCAGATAATCTGATAACTAGAACGGCCGATGTTGCCCTTAAAGAAAGGAGGAAGCTCGTGCTCCTAATCCGGGAAACCCCACTCAACGTGATCCACATTGAGAACATGCTACGGGTCTCTAGGGCAGGGGCAATCGTTATGCCAGCCTCTCCAGGTTTTTACACAAAGCCTAAGACATTGGATGACATAATAAACTTTATAATATGGAGGATCTTAGACCAGATTGGTGTGGACGTAGATTATCCAAGGTGGGGTGAGAGGCCATGATGCAGCTCGATGACCTCGACAGGGCTATACTCAGGCTGCTTAAAAAAGACGCGAGGCTCACAATATCTGAAATAGCGGAAGAGCTTGGCAGGCCCGAATCCACCGTCCACTTTAGGATTAAGAAACTCATTGAGAGGGGGGTTATAGATCACTACACAATACTCCTTGGAGAAGGACTAAGGCCGAAGAAGACCGCGCTGGTTATTCTACAAGTCGAGACCCCGATAATTGAAGACTTCCTCGAGCGCTACGTTAACCACATCATGAGAACCCTCTCGATGCTTTCCAACGTCCTCTTCGTTGCCAAGAGCGGAAAGGATACAGTAATAGCCCTTCTCGGCGAGGAGACAGAGGAGAAACTAAACGCTTTCATCGACGAAAACATAAGAACCCTGCCAACGCTCAAGTCTATCAACGTCTATCCCCTGGATGACGTGAAGAAGGGCGAGGAGCTCGTAGGCTTCCTCGTGGAGGTATGATCTCATGGAAATTGAAGTCAAGTTCCGCGTTGATTTTGAAGAGATCGAAAGGAAACTAAAGTCCCTGGGGGCCAAACTGGCCCAGGTTGAGGAGCAGGAGGATCTATATTTTTCCCTTCCTTCAAATGAACTCTTGAGGATTAGACGGATCCGAAACCTCGGGAAATCCTACCTCACTTACAAGCTAATTAAAGATCCGGGCAGGAACGAGGAATTCGATGAGATAGAGGTTGAGGTTTCGAGCTTCGAAAAGACCAGGGAGATACTGAAGAGACTCGGCTTCCGTGAAGACGTGCTTATAAAAAAACACCGCCTCGTTTACAAGCTCAACGACGTCACCTTCGAGCTGAGCAACGTTGAAAACATTGGAAGCTTTCTCGATATAGAGGTCATCTCAGACTCACCTGATGAAGCGAAGAAGAAAATATGGGCCCTCGCAGAAAAACTAGGCCTCACCGAAAAAGATGTCGAGCCAAGGCTCTATACGGAACTTATTAAAGAAAGCCACTAAACAAGCTTTTCAAGAGTTTCCCTTGCTATGTCCCCGAGCTTTACCCACTTCTTGCCCTCAAAGGGGAGGATAACCTTGTCCTCGACGTTTACGAAGTCTTCAACAAGACCACCGAGTTCCTTCATCCCAAGCTCGCCGATCAGAACCATCATGAAACCTTTTTGGTTTGCGTCTCCTTCCCTTAAGACCCGCTCTGCTTCGCTCTTGAAAAGAGGCCAGTACCTCTCCGCAACGTCGGGCATGTTCTTTGCGAGGCGGTAGAGGAGTACCATTGAGTTCTCGCGGACATAGGGGTTGCGGGATTCTGACAAGCTCAAAAGCTTCTTGACGGTTTCTTCGGTAAGATGGGGCCTTATGAGATCAGGGTTATTGTCCATAACCATTGCTATCGTGAGGAGCGCATCACCAACAATGCCCGCGTTGGAGTCCTGAAGGAGTTCAAAAAGAGCCTCCCGAACCCTTTTGTCTTTGGCCGCTTCTTCAACAACTCGGGATATCTGGTCGCTCTCAAGCATTTTTCTGACTTTACCCTTCTTTGAGCCGAATGAGAGGAAGGACATTTAATCTCACCTTTCTTCAATTTAGTCCTAAAAGGTTAAATGTTTTTTGGAGCTGCTTAAAGCTTAAAAGGAGGTAGCTCCTCGTTTAAAGGGGAAAGTGCAATGGGGTTCGAGGGCTTCCAGAAGCGCGATGTTGTTGTAGTTGCACTGCTATCAATTCCCTACCTCCTCCTCAGGATCATGGTTATTCAAGGTGGGATGAATGAATATTTTGATTATGACGAAGGCACATACCTCATGATAGCCCGTTTCATAAACCAAGGAATACTCCCATACAGAGACGTTTTTGCAGTTCACCCCCCACTCTACTATTACCTCCTAGCACTCTGGCTCCGTCTTTTTGGGGACAGCTATATTGTTGGCAGGTCTTTTTCTATTGTTTTAGGCCTGATTGCAGTGATCTTTGCATACCTCACAGGAAAAGAGCTGAAAGACTGGCGCCTAGGGGCGCTCTTTGCCCTTGTCCTCGTCTTTGATCCAACGATGATCCAGATGAACTCCCTTGTGTTCCATGAAACCTCGATAGAACTCTTTACTGTGCTATCGCTCTATCATTTCATCAGGTACTCCAAGACGAACGAAGTAAAGCACGCCTACCTTTCACTTTTCTGGGCGGGGTTGGGAACCACGTCCAAGTTCACGATAATCCCCTATGCGGTTGCACTGTATCTAACGCTGGTGCTCTTTCTGAGCAAAGAGACGAGAGGCTACCTGGAAAGGGCTGCGGCTCTCATCTTTAACCGGGTTCAGACGTTCATACTCGCTGCCACGACGCTCTTTCTAACCGTGATCATTGTTGATGTGATAGTTTCTTACCCCTCCGATTTCATGAGGAGCATCCTGATCGTCCCCGGGATACACCCCATAGAGATCGTCGGGCAGATCTTCTCAGTTGGACTCTTTTTGGCCGTCTGGGGGGTTCTCTTCCTTTATGTCACGAAGATCTCCTATATAAGGCCCCTGTTACGCACCATTAAGGCAGTAGTGAAAAACATCAAGCCAGCGCTCAAACTGGCTCTTGCCCTGTTGATTCCAAAGATAGTAGTTGAAGGAGCCCTCGGCTTTGGGGTCTCCAAGTCTTACTTTACCCAGACATATCTGACACAGAAAAGCCGCTACGTCCCAATAATCAACCCGTTTTCATACGCTAATAATATCCTCAAGCATCTGTATTCTGACAAATCTCAAGACTATCTGGTCTTCTATATTCCTGTGATGGTACTGCTCGCGGTTCTCCTGACAGAATGGGCAAAAGGCAGGAGGTTCAGGCTTGAAAAGTCCCTCGGATCCCTCCTTCTAATGAACTTTTTGATGTACTTCATAGTGTTCCCAATAGTCCCCAACCAGAGGTTTTTGTACCCGTTTTTTATGGTGTTCTACCTCGTTGTGCTCTACGCACTTCTCGACGAGTTCGAGTTGGAAAATAGCCGGAAAACATCCCTCGCGGTTTTCATCGCAATGATTATTCTTGTGGGAGCCTCAGGAATCGGCATGGCGTATCGGTATCCAAAAGGGGATCTCCTCATAGCATGGCAGGCCCATGGAAAAGAGCTCAGGGACGATCTGGGCATGTATATCTCTCAGCACAACATTTCGGAGGGAACGTACCTTGCTATGAACCCCTTCAACGCCTATTACCTCCATCTGAAGATAGAACCGTGGTACCTTGATACGTTTGGCCTCACGTACCTCTACAATTCGAGCCAGCTGTGGGAGGCAGTCAACAAGAGCGATTATCTAATTTTCAGTACGTGGATGTATGTCATGGAAAAAGAGTCTTCAGTATTTAAGAACGCTTTCGGAAGGCTGGAAAAAACGGCTCACTCGAGGTACACGCTCCTGTTCTCCAAATCGTATTCTCAGGGTGACGTGATAACCTTAATAAAAAGGGACGACAGAACCAAGGCAGTCTCTTTTGAGGCCTACCTTGGAAAGGTGAGGGTCTGGATTAACGGCTCGCCCGTGTTTTACCTCCATGTGTTTAGGGGCCCCCTGAAGAATGACGACTTTACGGAAATCAAGCTGGTGGACGGAGTGTACGCCGCAACGCAGAGGGTAAATGGAACTGAGTTAAAATTCTTGATATCTCCCGGAGAAAATGGAACAACCTTCCACTTTCCTAGGGTAATCAACGTCACGTTGGAGTTCAGGGATCCAACCGTCCTTGTCAATGAGTGGGGAAGCTACGCAACTTCAGGGGATGGAGGAGCTTTCAAGGTTTACAGTCCGGGGCATATGGTTGAGTTCATTCTCGATGTTGGCGATGGCAGGATAGTTTCCGTCTCCTCGAAGGAGGTGGTCATTGAATGCAGAGAACTAAAGGTTTTGCAGTCCAGTTGATGGAGCTCATCTTGATACTCGTGCTTGGCCTTGTTAGCCCATACTTTTCAATTTTAATCCCCTGGTACCTGGGTATTCTTGTTTTGGAGTCGAAGCCTGCAGTATGGAGGCTAACTCTTGGACCCGCAGTGGGTATAGGGATCGTTATTGTCACCGCTCACCTTGTCAGCCTTTTGAGGCTTCCACTGTGGATGAGCGTGCCCGCCGTCTATTTCATTACTCTATTGTTCTGGTTCAAGAGGCCCAGTAAAGCCTCGCTGCTAGAGATCTGGAAGAATATTTCCTCAATGGACAGACTCTTCCTTTCGCTTTCAGTTTTTCTGTCTGCGGGGATTAAGGCGTTTTTCTTGCAGGTTCCCGCATATTCAAGTGCTCCTAGGGATCCAATCTTCCATGCGTACAAAGCATGGGAAATCCTGAGGGAGGAGACAATTTTTATTCGAGATAATCCCTTAGGCTTTTCGGGATTTCTGACGTATCCTGCTGGGTATCACGCTTTGATATCCTGGGTCTCCTTGGCCAGCAGGGTTGAAGTTCCCTTCGCAATGGAGGCCCTCAAACTGTTCACATGGGTGTTTATACCTCTCGGAAGTTACATAGCTGCAAAAGAGCTTTTTGGAAATGAAAACACTGCAAGAGCATCTGCTATCGTTGCTCCCCTAACTTATTTGTACTATTACTACCTTCACTACTCTCTCCTTCACATGTTCTTGGCCTATTACGTTTTCCTGGCCGCGGTTACTGTCTATACACATGTCATTTCAAAACAAAAGAAAAACGAGGTATCCCTCGGAGATTTAAGTATACTAGTCTTGGTTGCACTGTCCCTTCTTTTGATTCATCCATACGTGTACCTACTGTTTCAGGCGTTTGCCCTATCGCTGTTGTTCGTGCATTTAATCCACTACCATCGTCAGGGAATCCCTGCAATTCGTACTTTCTTTGTTCAAGTACTCGGAAGTTACCTTGGGTATTACATTTTGGAATATCCAAACCGCCTCAAAGTTGAGAGGTACACAAAGCCAATATTCAACAGCCCGGGCTTCGCCTTCAAGGACAATCCCCATTGGTTAGCGTATATCTTAAAGCAAACGTTCTGGGACAACGGGCAGTTCGTGTTCCTGCCGTTTTTTGTTTTGGGAGTTGCCCTGATATTCAAGAGGAAGTCAAAAAATGGGATGGCCCTCCTGCTCACAGTCTTATTTGATTTCTTCCTGATTTTTGATAAACTATGGTTCCATATTAACATACCATTTTATGCTGCCATATGGAACTCCGAGAGAATCTACATCCTATTGGCGCCAGTCTTCCCACTAATTGTCGGATACGGAATAAGCGGTTTTCTTGAGGTTTTCTCCCTTACCAAAAAGAGCGTGGTTGCGTTTGTTTTCCTGCTCACGATACCCGGGCTTTATGTTAATGTTGACAATTACTCCAGAGAGCTCTGCTCTACTGTAGATGAGTCTGCACTCCTCGTTTTCAATGAGCTCAAGACAATAGGTGAGCAACAGCTTTACGTGCCAGATTTCAAGGACTCCGGCTACTGGATACCTCTATTTACTGGGAAGCAGATCAAACGGGTCAGCACACCGCCATCAGACGGCATTTTGTACATAGACTCCAGAGGCTTTGGAGATATCAAGATCGAGCCGATAAATCCCCTAACGTTCCTCAACAAGAAAGCCCTTGTAATTTACCATGATGGGATATGGGTCTTTAACCTCTCCAAACCAGCGAATGCTTCGAACCCCGAGGCCATTAAGGAGCTCTACCGAGCCCTCCGGCTCAGAGATAACATTATTGATGCATCAAGCTTTGACGAATGGAAGCACTTTGGTTACGGTTTTCTATTACGGCACCCTGTGGTCGTCAAGGGAATTCTCCTTAAAGAATGGAACGGTGTCTTTTCAAGGGCAAATGAGTCGTACATAGTTTTTGTTTCCGATAGAGACTATTCCCACCTGAAAATAGTGGGGCTTGGCGACAATACAAAAGTCTATCTGGACGGGAAGTACATTGGGACTCTAAACGATGAGCCTGCAGTATTTCAGATCGAGATTACCAGGGACAGACTCCACGTTCTAAAGTTTGAAGGAGAAGTTTACATAGAAAAGGTCATCCTCCAATGTTAGATGAAACATCACTTAGAACCTTCTCATCAAACTTTTTTTCTGCATTCGAAAGATTATCAGCGAGTTTTTCTTGGCCGCCTTTAAGAATCCTCACATAATAGATTCCCCAGACGATTATTATTAAAACAAGCGCTGTCATCAGGAGGTACTCAACTGTGCCTTGGGCCACCCTTTTCATATTATCACCCTCTCATAAATGAAAACAAAGCTTGTATAAAGCATAAAGCATTATGAAAAAATCAATGTACAAATAAAAATAAAATTTAAATGGCGTGAAAACAAATCACCCACTAAGAGCCGAGCTGAGTTCTTCGCTAACCTTCTCGTTAATCTGGCTCTGCCCCTCGCTGATAGTTTTACCTGTGCTCTCGCCTGAGCTCTTGAGGTACCTTATAACCACTGCAACTATGATAAGCGCCGCCGCAATCATGAACAGGTACTCGATTGCACCCTGGGCCTTCCTCTTCATTCCTCATCACCTCCGGTAGGCATCTTCAAAATTTTTAGACAAAATCCCCTTAAATATGTTTCCCCGCAATTTTGTCGAATTTCTTAATCAAAATTGAGGGAACAGATAGTGAGCTTTAACGAGAATGTAAATATATTGAAGATATCACAAAATAACCCCGACCACTTTGGAGTAAGTACAACCTAATTTGAGCTAACTCCGATTGAAATTAGTTCACTGATGCACCGTAACTAACAGAAAAAGCCTAACAAAGAAGGCTTATATATTTTGCGCTCCAAAATAAAGCGGGGAACGATGATGAGAATTATTCATGTCGTCTGCGAGTCCGCGAGCGTGGAGGACTGCATTAAAGAGTTCACTTCAAAAATAGAGGGTACTCTCAATGCATCTGGATGTTACATTAAATCAGCTGAAATTAACCTAACGTTCGGTGCTTTTATGCACCTCTCGGTCAGCCTTCTTGTGGATCCCTCAAATCTTGGAGGAAGGGTTGTTGCAAAGTATTCAACCGGCAGGAGCAGGGACAAGGCCATTGAAAGCGTTTTGACGGAGATAAACCCGCTGATCGACAATGCAGAAGTTGTTGCGTTCAAAATCGGAACCTACACGACCCCAGTAACCAGGAAAACTTACGCCGTCGGGGTCGTCGCCTACAACCTGCCGATGAAGCCTGCAACTAGAATAACTGACACCCTTGGCAGGAGAAAGCTTCTGGCCCACGTCCTGTCGCTCTTTGATTACAACCCAAGAGTCCTCAATATTTCAGAACTGGCGAGGATATTCAACGTGTCTAGGGATACGATATACTATGACATCCAGCAGATATTGAAAGAGAAGAGAAAGTGATCACTCAACAGACAGTGGCACCGGGGTGGCCGTCAGTATAAATACGAGCAAGGCCAAGATTGCCAGGACTTTTCTGCTCTTCGACACTGGGGTTACCTCGTCAAGGGCTCCAGGGTTCCCGGCACTGCCCATGAAGAGGATCAAAAGCCCCCAGATCAGCCATCCGCTCCAGAAATAGCTCAGGGGTATAAGCGCCAGGCCTATCCCGATTGTGAAATATCTGTGGGTCTTCTCACTCATGAAGGCTCTCGCTATATGACCACCGTCGAGCTGTGCCGCGGGGATGAGGTTCAGGAACGTGACGAGGATCCCAACCCAACCAGCGATTGCGAGGGGGTGGAGGAATACCACGTAGTCCCCTTTTTCCAGGGCCCCCCCAAGTACAAGCCTTTCAAGTATCATGAATAGGAGGTTTGTACCAAAGTAAACACTACCCTCTGTGGATGGAACCAGGGACTTCGGAATCAGAGGCGAGAGCCGGAGCCCGATTATCGTAACAGGGATCGCCACCAGGATGCCCGCGAGTGGCCCGCTAACCCCTAGGTCAACGGCAGCATCCCTCGTCGGAACCGGGGACTTCACCCGTATCACAGCCCCCAGTGTGCCGAGGATGTTCGGGAACGGAATAAAGTATGGAAACGTTGCCTTAACGTTGTGGATCGTGGCCGCTATCTTGTGGCCCATCTCATGGGTTCCCAAGATTGCCATGACACTAAGGGAGAAAGCTATGGCGATGACGTAGGGGTTCCTGTAGCCGGGGAGCCCAAACTCGTTGAGGGTCGCTATATGGTTAATGGCGAGGACATAGCCAGCCCACAGGGTGGAGAGGAGGGTAAGAACGAAAAGCGTTATTCCTATCTTGGGATTGTCGGGCTTAACCTCGCCGGCCGGAAAAACGTAAAGTACTACATCCCCATCGGCCTTCTTCAGTGCGGCCCAGTAACCCTTGCTCTCAAACTCCCTGAGAACGGCTTCAAAGTCCCGCTCAAATATCTCCCGGACTTTAAAAACGTATACCTCCCCCTTTTTCTCGACGAACTCTGCTTGATAGAACCGCGAAACGAGTTCTTCTATATCCACAGAAACATCGCTTGCGACCTTTTCTCCAGCCTCAAGGCTGAAGCCGACTAGAATCATGTCCCCACCACATTTAGGGCATGCACCCTCGAGGAGAGCCTCGTTTGACTCAAAAACTTCCCTGTGACCACAGTTCACGCACTCGTAAATTCCCTTCTGCATACCCTCCCCCGATAAAAGAGGAAAAGAAGGGTTAAAAATTTACCCATCAAGAACCTCGATCTCACCGCTGTCGGCGTTAACCCTAACCCTCTGGCCAGTCTTAAGCTTCGACACGTCTATCCCCTGAACCATTGGAATACCCGCGATGATTGCACCGGTGGCGACTATTGTTTCTGCCTCCTCAACTATTATCGCCTTTGGGGCCTTTCCGTTCTTTTTAAGGGCGTAGATTACATAGGAGCCCACCGTTGAGCCCTTTCCGCGCGGGAACGCAAGGATTTTACCAGCTATGCTCTCCCCTCGAATATCGCTCTCGGCGTCTATCACGACTCCTGTTTCAGGATCAACGCCCCCAAGGAACGAGAGCGGCTTTTGTGAGACTATAAGCTCTCCCTCCGCCTTTCCACCGACTACTTTTTTCCCCTTCAGCTTCATGCTCCCACCTCACGGGGCCTCCTTTATGAGCCTTTCCGCGTCGTCGAGCCTCACGCTGAAGCCGAATGAGCGGAAGTAAAATGCGCTCTTTCCGCTGTTGGTCGCTATGCCCTTGTACCAGCCCTTAATTGGCGACACGACAAAGCAGGAATCTACGATAATCCTGCCGTTGTAACGCTCTATGACATCAGTATAGCCCAGGGAATCCGCTAGGGCCTTTACGCTTCTGCTCGCGGTGATGAAGAGCGGTATTTTCAGCGGTTTTCCCCGCATCCTGAGGAGCTCGGCTATCTCCTTAACCTCCATAAGCGATGCATGCGGACAGCCGATTAAAATCATGTCTATTTCGCTCCAGTCGTCCGAGAAGCTCTCCCTGACGGCCATAAGGTCTTTCTCCTCCACGGTTATGGTTTCGATCTTGTCATCAATCGCATGCCTGTATTCCGGGGTCTCGCCCTCTATATGGTAGAGCGCTATTGAGCCCGTCGCCGCCATAGAAGCCCCAAGCTCCTTAAGGTAGTCAATCCTCTCCGGCTTGAGCCCCGTTATGTACGGAACATCATTCCCAAGGGCCTTCCCGAGGTGGTAGCCAAGGGCAGAGTAGTCAGCGAAGCTCTTCACGTTCGCCTCAACTTTCACCTTAACGGTGGCCTTCCTGTTCTCGTCGAGATGAAGGCCGTAGTTCGGTGTTTTTCCGACTATGGCTGCAGCTAAGCTCGATGGACCTCCTTCTCTGTTTGTTCTAGCCCCGATTATTGAGTTCGCAAAGCTCACCGCCGAACTCTCGCTCCAGGCTAGGTGATCGCCGAACTTCGGAAGGTTTGCCCCGTAATAGGGCGTGCACGTGGCGGTTACTTCTATTCCCATCGCACGGTAAAGCTCCAAAACCTTCCCCTGCTTCTCCATGAACTCGTCGTCGCCTATTCCAGCTGGGTTGAGGGTCGTGTAAACGCTCACCTTTGCACCGGCATCAACGAAGTCCCTCAGAAACTCGACACCGGCGTCCCCGAGGTTCTTATAGGAGACCCCTGCAACCTGGGCGCTCTTGATCGGAATAAGTCTGTCGGCTCCGTATATATCCCCAAGGGCGACCAGGATTTCCATCGCCTTCTGGAGTGCGTATCCGTACTCCCCCGCCAGAATGAGCTCCTCCTCCTTTGTTAGGTACATAGCACCACCATACCGTCTACATTATGGGAAATATAAATCCAGTCCGAAAGATTTATAAACCTCTCTTGGCTCACTAACTAACGGGTCGAGCAGCGGGGTGGGGCAGCTAGGAGTGCCCGCCGGGCTCATAACCCGGAGGTCGGAGGTTCAAATCCTCCCCCCGCTACCAAACTGTCGTTTTCTCCAACCATTAGTGCTTCTTCTTGCCCCAGCTGATCTTTGCCGTCAGCACCTTCTCGCTGGAGAATGTTCTCGCCGTCAGATAGAGAGTCAGGAGGGCCAGGGCTCCCAAGTAGGCAATGCTGAAGAGCATCGGAGTGTATTCGCCTGTCATAGCGTACCTGTAGCCGACTATAGGATGTGTGAACGGTATAGCCAGAAGGATATAGCGGGCGACTGGAGGTAGCTGGGTTGGATCAACAAACATCAGCAGGAGTGCCGGGAAAGTTAAGGGCAGTATAACAGAGCTAACGACGGTGTTGGCACTCTGCACGTCCTCTGCGTAGACGGCCAGCAGCATCGCCAGTGAGAGGGCGAAAACTATCGTCAGGAACACTATGAGCGCAAAGAGTAGCATTCCCACTGGCGTTACTCCGAGCCCAAGGTCTTCGAGGCTTATGCCAGTATCAGTCTGGAAGGTTCCGAGATAGCTCCTAAGCCCTATCATGTAAGCCAGTGCAGCCACGAGCCCCATGACGGCGGTTCCCGATATCTTGGCCGCAACTATTGTGGTTCTCTTTACCGGAAGCGTCAGAAGGGTCTCCAAGGTCTTGTTCTCCTTCTCGGCCGCCACCGCCCCCGCGGACATCTGGGCCGTTATCGTGATCATCAGGAAAACTATGAGAGGCAAGCTTACGGACTGGGAGGAGAGAACCGCCGAGACTACCGTTGGGGAGACGTTCACTATTCTACCCATGAAGTACGATTTGCTCTCCGCGTGTATTGGATGTAAAACTGCCTCAGGGTTTGAAGCACCGAGCTTACTCACCTTAAGCCGTGCAATTTCTTCAGAGAGAACGCTGATGACCGCGTTAATCCTGCCTTCACTCACGCTCTCCCTCATTCCGGAGCTCAGCCCCTTGAAAACGCCGTATACCTCTACCGTCGCAATCCGGTCGGATTCGATGCTCTCGCTGAAATTTTGGGGGATCACTACCACGACATTCTGACCTTTTTGGAGGGCATTGTTGAGGGCGTCTTCAACGGAGGGGGCGGATATAACGGTAACACTTACGTTCGGGCTCGTATTCAGGGCTTTTATCAGCAGCTCCCCGTATTTTCCTTCGTCAAAGTTCACTATCGTGACATGAGTCTCCTTCGCCGCACTCTCAAGGCCGAACTGCATCATCTTGCCGAGCGCCGGGTAGATGATCAGGGGGACTATTATGAGCCCAAAGAGCAGCTTTTTGTCCCTTATAAGGTTCATTATCTCCTTCTTCGCCAGAACAAGAAAATCGCTCATGAGCCTTCACCTCCGACGGGTTCAGGTATTCTAACTCCGATGGCCTGCATGAAGACCTCTTCTAGGTTCTCTGCATCGTATTTTTCCTTCAGCTCTTTCGGCGTCCCCATCTCCACTATCCTGCCTTCCGCTATCATGGCAACGCGGTCGCAGAGGAACTCAACCTCAAGCATGTTGTGGCTTGAAACGAGGAACGTAACACCTTCACTCCTGGCAAAGCGCTTTATCGTCTTCCTTATTTCATAGGCGTTCACTATGTCCAGCCCGCTCGCAGGCTCGTCGAGGATTGCCAGCTTGGGCCTCACCATGAGGGCCCTCGCGAGAAGGAGCTTTCTCGTCATGCCCTTCGAGTAAGTCGAAACCTTGTCATTGAGCCTCTCCCCAAGACCGGACAGCTTAACCCCAAGCTCGAACATTTCCTTCGCTTTCCTATCGTCCTTGGCGTAGAGCCGTGCCATGAACTCCAGGTACTCCCTCCCGGTGAGGTTCTTGTAGGCGCCCGCCTCTTCCGGCAGGTAGCTTATGAGTGCCCTAACTTTCTCGGCCTCGTTGACGACGTCGTGGCCAAAGACTTCTGCCCTCCCACCCGTAGGAGTGAGGAGTGTGGCGAGGATTTTGAGGGTCGTGCTCTTTCCGGCACCGTTCGGCCCAATGAGGCCAAAGATTTCGCCCTCTTTGATATGGAAGCTTACCCCCTTGAGGGCTTTAACCCTGCCGTAATCCTTTTCGAGGTTTTCAACCTCAACCGCCTTCATTCCCTCTCCCCCCATTTGTACAGGATCAGTCCAAGGGTCGCTAGCGCTGCACCAAAAATCGTAAGTGCCCCAAGACCGGCGTAGCCTCCGATTATTGCAATTTCGATGCCAGTAGCAACTCCAAGCCAGCCGTTCAGCTCGTGACCGCTCTTAAAGTGATGTTCGAGCCCCATAAGGAGCGCGCCGGCCATTACGAGGCCGAGCTCGACGAGGAGCAGTGGGGTGTTTATTCCCGTGCAGACCTCTCCGCTTGGGAGCTTCACACAGGCAAGCCTCTCAACCGGAGGTTTGGCTATTCCCATTGCGATGCCGAAGAAATACAGGATGAAACCAGCTATTTTCTTTCCCATCTCATTCACCCTCATAGATGAATACGTCCTCAATCTTGACGTTAAAAAACCTCGCGATTTTGAAGGCTAACCTTAGGGAGGGATCGTACTTCCCCTTCTCGATCGCTATGATGGTCTGCCTCGTGACGCCGAGTGCTCTCGCAAGCTCCTCCTGCGTAAGCCCTCTCGCCTCCCTCAGCTCGCGCAGGCGGTTCTTCACTCACATCACCCTCCCGTAGTAGTGCCTGAAGAGGAGGTGGAGCGCTGACATGACCGCCAGAACGAGGCCGACCGTTATGAAGGCACCTTCCATTCTGGGATCTGAGGTTTTTCCCGACAGTACGAGCAGGGCGACGGCAAGGCCTATGCCCGTTATCTGGAGGGTTCTCCTGGAGGCGATTTCATTTATTCTCAAGGTTCTCTCGTCTTCGAGAACAATACCCCTCTTTTCGAGGTGGGAGAAGTAGAGGTTAACGAAAATCGCTGTTAAAGCAAAGGCGACTATTGCGTATTCGCTTTTTCCTGAGCTGGTGGCCCACCCAACGACCCAGCCTAGGGCCATAACCGCGAGGAGCGCCGGCAGTAACAACAAACCCTTCCTACCACTCATCACCCTCACCATGTAAAGTTTCCTTTACGTAAAGCTTCCTTTACATCCTTATAAGCTTTGCTCCTCGCGGTAGAGATCCTGTATGTACGAGAGCATGTCGTGGATCGCCAAGAAATCTAGCAGGACGATTATCCCTTTCAAGAGAACCCCAGAGATCAGGTAGAATATCGCAAGGAAGAGGTCAATGGCGAGATAAACGAGAGAAACCTTTATCGCCGTCTTGTTGCTGACGTAGACACCCCAAGCCAGCAGAAAGTCAAAGAGGGCGAAGGGAAGATAAACAGTTGGGAACTTAGTTCCCTGATAGAGCGCCAGAAGACCCTGGATGGCTAGCACTAGAGTCGTGACTTTCAAATCCCCAAACTTCATCTCAATCCCTCAGTACAGGTAGCTTTTGCTCTCCCGGAGCAATGTAAGGTACTCAATGAGTTTTTCGAGTTCGGTCTTTTCGAAGACTTCCTCCGCATTTATTTCCGGATCAAGCTCCAGCAGACGATCGCGCAGTTTGACGAGCTCATCGAGGTCTTCCTGAAGCTCTACAGCCCGCTGTGTAAACTCAAGGCTCGTGTACGGGCTCTCAAATGACCTCATCTGATTCGCCACTATCGCGACCTTAAGGTCGCCGATGGCCTCCTCAACCAGTTCAAGGAGCTCTCCAACCTTCATGAAAGAACCTCAGCTTTTTCCTTAATAACCTTGTCCTCGTGCCAAAACGCTTATATCCCTCACAGGAAGAAAGAATTGTGAAAATTCTTTGACTTTTTCAGCCCTCTTCCGAGCCACAAGTTTTATACCAGCAAAACGATGTTTTTCTGGTGGTACCATGGAGACCGCTTACCCTTATGACTCGGCCGGGGCGAAGGCTGAAAGGCGAGAGAAGAAGCTTCTCATGGGAAACGAGGCGATAGCCTACGGCGCCCTTGAGAGCGGTGTCGTTTTTGCCACCGGTTACCCTGGAACGCCTTCAACCGAGGTTGTGGAAACTATAGCAAGGCTCAAGCCTGAAGTTTTTGCCGAGTGGGCACCAAACGAGAAGGTCGCCCTTGAGGAGGCCGCTGGAGTCGCATACACAGGCCTCAGGGCGCTCGTTACGATGAAGTGCGTCGGCCTCAATGTCGCCGCCGACCCGCTGATGAGCCTCGCCTATTCAGGCGTTGAGGGTGGCTTGGTAATTCTCGTCGCCGACGACCCAGGGCCGCACACCAGCCAGACCGAGCAGGACGACCGCTATTATGGAAAGCTCTCGCTCCTGCCTGTTCTTGAGCCCGCCGACCCGCAGGAGGCCCACGACCTCATCAAGTACGCCTACGAGCTGAGCGAAAAGTACAAAGTCCCTGTTATATTCAGGACGACCACGAGGGTAAACCACACGACGGCAGACGTTGAGGTCGGCGAGTTCGTTGAACTTAACAGAGAGCCAATCTTCAAGAAGGACATCGAGCGCTACGTTCGCGCGAGCATGGAGGGCAACAGAAAGCGCCACAGGTGGCTTAACGAGACGCTGAGAAAGATTGAGGAGGAGTTCAACTCGATGCCCTTCAACTGGGTCGAGGGAAGCGGTAAAATCGGTATAATCGTCGAGGGTGCGCCCTACAACTACGTGAAGGAAATTCTTCCCAAGATAAACGCCGACTTCAAGGTTCTCAAGCTATCAACGCCGCATCCGCTACCGAAAAAGCTTGTAACAGACTTCCTCAAGACCGTTGATTTCGCGATTGTAATCGAGGAGGGCGCGCCGTTCCTTGAGGAAGAAGTCAAGATAGCCGCTTACGAAGCAGGCCTTAACGTCCCAATCTACGGCAAGAGAACGGGACACCTCCCGCTTGAAGGCGAGCTTACGCCGAGCCTCGTGAGGAACGCCCTTCTGAAGCTCCTCGGCGAGGAGGGAGAGACCTACGAGGTGCCAGAAGAGGTAAAGCTGGCGGAGAGCCTTGCCCCGAAGAGGCCGCCCGTTATGTGCCCCGGCTGTCCGCACCGCGGTTCATACAGGGCTATACTGGACGCGTTGAGGGATTTAAAGCTTGGCCGTCATGAGATTCCAATACACGGCGACATAGGCTGTTACGCCCTCTCGCTCCTCCCGCCGCTCGAAGCAATATGGACCGAGTACGTCATGGGAGCGAGCATAAGCCTCGCCAACGGCCAGAGCGTCGTCATGGACAAGAAGATAATAGCCACCATAGGCGACTCGACGTTCTTCCACAACGGAATCCAGCCGCTGATTGACGCCGTTTACAAGAACCTGAACGTTCTGGTGATGATACTCGACAACAGGACGACGGCGATGACCGGCCACCAGCCCCATCCAGGGACGGGGGGAAGCGAGACCGGCAGGAAGTTCAACGAGATTGACATCGAGGCGCTCGTCAAGGCGCTGGGAGTTAAGTACGTGAAGACCGTTGACCCCTACGACCTCAAAGCAACGAGGGAGGCAATAAAGGAGGCAATGAAGGTTGAAGGGCCGGCCGTCATAATAGCGAGGCGCGAGTGCGTCATACCCGTCATAAGGCGCGGTGAGATAGGCGAAATCCCAACCGTTGTCGAGGAGAAGTGCACCGGCTGTAAAGCCTGCATACTCCTGACCGGCTGTCCAGCGCTCGTCTACGACCCGGAGACGAACAAGGTCCGCATAGACCCGCTCCTCTGTACGAGCTGTGGCGTCTGCAACCAGACGTGCCCCTTCGACGCGATAAAGTTCCCGAGCGAGCTGGAGAAGGGGGCTTAGCCCCCTTACTCCCTCCAAACCTCGAGAACCATGAAGCGCCTGACGAGCGGGTTCGGGTAGAGCTCCCAGCCTATTCCCTCGGTTTCGGCCTCGATTTCCCCGAAGAGACCGCCCTCGCGCGGGTCTAAGCTTTCCCCGTAAATTTTTCCGGGGTGGATTTCCACCTTCATGTAGCGCGGAAGGCCGACGGTGGCCCTGCCGTGCTCTCTCGCGTAGTTAATCGCCCATTTTGCCGTGTAGAGGCCTGCATATATCTCTGCTATCCTGACGGGAACGCTGGACTTTCCGATGGCGATCATCTCTATTCCTGTCTCCTCCCAGAACTTCTTTGCTAAAGGCTGTAAATCCTTTGCGAGGTCTTTCCAGACTTCTTTACCCCTCTCCGTTATCGTCAGGGCGTCAATTGTAGGCTCGTCGAGCTTTCTCACTTCGATTCCTCCAATGGTGGAGTCGAGGTGGATGACATCCGGCTTAACTTCCCTCGCCAGTTCAACGGCCAAGAAGGCCTCGTCCTTTATAGCCTGCCTGCCGCTCATGTCGTAGTTGAATGGATCCGCATACCTAACCCAACTGAGCGTCGCAGTCCTGTAGGGCTTCTCGACGAGCACCGCCGCGGTTGCTACCAGGCCAATCGGTTGATACTCCTCAGTTAAGAGTGCCCCACCAGTGTCAGCCGCAACTATCCTCATGGTGACCACCGGCAACTACCTACTCTCTCTTTTGCCGTCTAAGGTAAATAGTGCACTTTCTAAGCCCCACTCCCCCGGGGCCACACACATCTTACGAAATGGAACTACAGAGTTGGGTCAGAGCTTTTGAGTCATCACCGCTCAGCACTCGGCAAACTCTTCATTCCCAATCTAGCACTTATCTTCCGGGCAATGATATTTAGGTTTTCCCCTTCCTGAATCGAGGCAAGCTCTTCAGCTTCAGGGAATCTGACCCGTAAGTACCTGAGCGCCTCGGGCGGGGACATCAACATGCCGCTCTCTTGGTAAGCCCATGCAGTTAAAAGCACCTCGACGGCCTTTTTGACATCGCCTGCGTTCATAAGCTTCGAAGCCTCGTTGATGAGCTCTTCGAAGAGCCCCATACCCACCACCGTTGTCTTTTCCTGAAACTTTATAACCGTTGAGCAACATTCTAAAGAGGTATGAAGGTCAGAACCGAGGTTGTAATCTGGGTCGCCGTGAGCTTGGTTATCGTTTACCTGTCATGGAGGACAATCGAGCCCCTAGTTACCCCGCTCTTCTTTGGAGTTTTGGTTGCTTACATAGTGTATCCCCTTCACTCCCGTCTCAGGAGAAAATTCTCACCCCAAGCGTCTGCCGTTCTTCTGACAGGGGTTATGATAGGCCTTGGAGCAGCATTTCTGGCATTTCTCACGCTGAGCTCCATAAAACTTGTTAACGAGTTTTACACCAGCGTTAGGGAGGCCCTCCTCTGGCTTTCTTCGCTTCAGTTTTCAGAGACTCTACAAACATTCTTTGGGCAGGTGCAGGCACAGATAGTGCCCAGGCTCGCCGATTATGTCTCCTCGTTCACTGTTTCTATTCCGGGGTACATTTTACAGCTCGTTGTTTTCCTCTTTACCTTTTACTACGCCCTCATCTACGGTGAAAGGTTTAGAGAGTTCGTGCTTTCTCTCGTCCCACAAAAGCAGGTTCCCCTTTTGGTCGAGATCCTTGACAGGGTGGACAAAACTCTCGACGCACTTGTGAGGGCCTGGCTCCTCCTGAATGTCGCCAAGGGGTTCCTGATGACGATTGGATACATTATCTTTGGAGTGGGAAACGTTTATACGGCGATAATAGCTGGGCTCCTGACGTTCCTCTTCAGCTTCGTGCCCCTGCTTGAGGGGTGGATGCTGTGGGTTGCGGGTGCGATCTACCTCTACATGAAGGGTTCCCTCCTTGGGGCGCTGGGAATCTCAATCTACGGTGCCGTTCTCGTTTCACCCCTTCCCGACTACACGATAAGGCCACTGCTCGTTGCCAAGGATGCAGAACTCGACGAAACCTTGGTGTTTATAGGTATGTTGGGCGGGACGTGGGCCTTCGGTCTGAAGGGCCTCTTTCTAGGGCCCGTTATACTGAGCGTTGCCCTCGTTCTTCTAAAAGAGTGGAAGAAGATAACATCAGAGGGAAGAGCACTCAATTAACTTAACTCCTGCACGCTGGAGCTCTTCAAGGGTTTTCTTTTCTTCCTCAGGGTTTACCCCCTTAACCGCGTCCTTTAGCAAGTAAGTCTCAAAGCCGTGTTTGACAGCATCCAGCGCCGTTGCCCTCACGCAATACTCCGTTGCAACCCCGCAGACGTAAACGCGTTTTACACCCCTTTCCTTGAGAATCTCCGCCAAGTTCGTCCCCTCAAATCCTGAATAGGCCTCTTTATCCGGATCAGTAGCCTTTGAGATTATCACAGCATCGGCGGGGAGTTCAACGACAAACTCTGCTCCTTCTGTTCCTTGGACGCAGTGTTTTGGCCACGGTCCGCCTCGTTCCTTAAAGCTGATGTGGTTTTCTGGGTGCCAGTCGCGGGTGGCGACGATTAAGGCGCCTCTCTCCTTGAATTTCCTTATGCACTCGTTTACTACAGGGATTATCCTGTCTCCTTCCGGAACTGGTAAGGCCCCTCCGGGCATGAAATCCCTCTGCATATCAACCACTATGAGTGCTTCCTCAGGCATATACCTCACCGCTAGAATATTTGCTTTAAGGGTTATTAGTTTTTCAGTCGAGGTTCAATCTCTCTCGGAATGGGGACATGTCCACGCCCTTTTCAACGCCAAAGAGGTAGAGAACAAGCCGCTTGTCCAGGTTGCCGTACCTCTTTGAGAACTCCTCAAGTTCTTCCATCAACTCCGACTCCTCAACGCCGAGCTTCGATGCAAGGAAAGACAGCATTTCCTGGAAAAGGTCTTCTTTCCCCTCTGTCCGGGCTAGGGCCTCAAGGTTTACCCTCAAAACGTCCCCTTCTTCAAGAAGGAGCCCCTCCTCGATCCATTTTTGGATTGATTCCTTGGCCTCACTGACGCTCATAAGCCGTAGCCTGAACGTCAGGATGCCTATTAGCTCGCTTCTTGAAAACTCGCCACTCCCCTTAACTTTGAGTGCACTCTCAAGGGGGTGCACGGAACCACCAGAGAACTTTCGCAAAAGGGGTATAAAAACGTGGTGGAGCCGGGACCGGGATTTGAACCCGGGACCTGGGGATTACGAGTCCCCCGCCCTGCCGAGCTAGGCTACCCCGGCGCTCCCCAGCAACCAACACTCCCCTGCGAAGGAGCGTTACGGCCGTCACGACCTCCTCGACCGTCAAATCCTCAGCCAAAGCCACCTCAAGCAGGCTCGCAACCACACGGCTCACATTCGGCCAGCGCTCCTTGGCCTTCTGATAGACTTCTGGCGGTAGCGTAATGTGCAGACGCGGTGAAAGGCGCCTCTTCCTGCCTCGCTTCCGCGCTCCGGCCTGCTCCTGCTCCCCCGCATGGGAGTGTCCGGACACTCCACCCGATTTTACCATGACGAAAACACCCATTACCCTTTATAAATTTTTAGGCTAAAAGCCTTTTCCATTGAACGGCCACAACTCGACGCCTGCCGTAACGCTCATTTTTGAGCACTAAAACGGCCTTCTCGTGCCTTCTTTCAACTCCGAGCTCTTCAGGTACCTGCTGAAGATCCTTCGACCAGGAACGGCAGATAACGAAAAAAGAGAAATCACTCCACAGGAACAACCTCAACCCTCGCCTTCTATAAAAGTAGAAGAAACCGGATAAATTCACTTCTTCCTTTTCTTCTTAGTTGTTTTAGCCGATTTAGGAACCTTGATGACCTCAGTTATCACGATTCTAACAAAGTCCCCATCCTCGATGTTCAGGAGGTCCCGTATATCCCTCGGGATAACTACTCTCCCGTTAGCTCCAACCCTTCCAACGATTTCGACGTTGTCAACCTTTGCCACGAGCACCACCTGAACCAATTTGTCATTTTTGACATAAATACTTAACGGATTTGGAGAAATGACATATTTGACAATTTGCCAGTAGTGTCTTTGGCGACATTTTTGCCATAAGGCTTATTTACGATGACAACAATGACAAATTTGACATAATTGACACGAGGTGAACCGCCATGCGTGTGGTTTCTATCTATGAGCTTCGGGGGTTGTCGAAGGAAGAGGCCTTGGCAAGGCTGAAGGAAGCAGAGTGGGTTCTCGACGAGGGAGCGACCTTCATACCATCGGGAGAATTCTCCCGAATTCTGGAGAATTCTGGTTCAGTGCATAAGAACCCAAACCACCAACTCAAGGAGGTGAGAGCATGAGTGGTGAGCCGGTATTCGGAGTTGAGGGGACTCTGAGAATTGAAGTGGATGGCTATGGGAGCATTGAAATAACGCAAGAGGCAATTTGGAAGCTCTTTGAGGACGAACAGATACTCAAAAAGCTCATCGAGCTTGACATTGCTGAGAAAGAACGCATACTTGCGAGAATGAAAGAATTCGTCAGAGACACTCTCAAAGAGGAGAAGAGATATGGCTTCGACGTTGAGAAGTATCCCCCTGAGCTAATCGAGAAGCTGAGAGTTGCAGAAGAGCTTGATGAAGAAATCTATGAGCTTGAAGAGGAGATTGCCGTTCTGAATGAGATTCTAAAGGCTCTCAGGGAGAACAGGGAGGCCGAGCAATGACCAAGCGCGGAAGGCCACCGGTCATGAAGGCCTGGCGCGTGAGAATAACCCAGCCAGACGAGGAACCCCTCGAATTCACCATTTTTGCCGAAACGCTAGAGGAAGCCGAGGAAATGGCCCGCTTCTGGTCAAGCAGAGCTTTCCTTTTGCGAGCTACTCCGCGAAAAAACTCGGGAGGGTGTTGTGATGGAGAAGATAAACGAAGTCTGGATTCTCGCGAGCGAGCTCGGCATGTACTCCCATAAGGGAAACTCCTACTGGGTGATTAGGAAGTATAAGTGCAGGCCCGGTTACTCAGCGAGGGACGTTGAAAGGCTCTTCTCAGGCTACACCAACTCCGGGAAGACCCAGAAGTTTGAAACCTTTGAGGAGCTCGTCCAGTTCCTCACCGGCGAGCACCCGACCAGGAAGAACTACGGCTTCCCCATCTCTGCCAGGGACATCCTCAAGGCCCTTGAAAAGCTCCCCCCGGAAGGAAAGGAGTTCTGGCGCGAGGAGATTGAGTACCTGAGGGGACTCCTCGGAAAGCCCGTCAAGGAGTGGAACCCCCAGCCGAAGCCAACCCGACAAACAACCCTTGACGGCCTCGTAAAGGCGGAGGGATGAGGGATGCCTCTTCTAATCGCATGGTTCGAACTCAGCCAGCTCAAGGACTTCCGCCAGGCCCTTGAGAAGGTGGAAGAGCTGAGAACCCTCGTGCCAGTCCAGGTCGCGAACATCGAGCTCGAGGACGAGAAAATCAAACTCGTCCTCCACGTGCCGGCCGACGCTCTGAGACTCACCCGCGAGAGCTTTCCAGAAGCGGTGGTGATAGCATGACCGACGGCGACAGGAGGAACCTCATCACCGACAACCGCGCCCTCAGGAGAATGAGGCGCCAGACGATACACGCCATAATGAACCAGCTTCACGGCTTCGACGCTCACGAAGAATTCTCAGACCTCCTCGAGGAGGCGAAGAGAAGATACAGCATCACCCGCGTCGGCCTCTTCGACATTGACCTTGTCCTCTACGACTTCAAGCTCGGCATGCCGAAGGCCTTCTTCGAGGTCAAGAGTCGGAATCAGGTCAGGGACGGCGACGGCTACGCAATGTTCGACGAGCCACAGTACACCTTCCTCGAGGACCTCGGCAACTACATCGGCGTGCCCGTTTACTACATCATCAAGACTCCAACCAAGTGGCTCGTCTGGAAGGTCGAGAACGGCCTCGCACAGAGGCGCCAGCTCACCGACGGGAAGACGGTAGTTCTGCTTCCACTGGAGAAGGCCCGGCCTTACAATCACGGGCAAATGGTGAACCGCTTCCTCAGGGAGCTGTTGAGGAGGTAAAAGAATGAAACATCCTCACTCTTTCGAGTTATTAGGTTTCAGCAGGCCATTTATTACCATTGAGAGCGTGCTGAAGAGGTATCCAACTATCGTGCCGAGGAGGAATGAGACGCCTTCACTGCTCATGACATTTCTTAATGAAAGCACAAATATCATTACAAGAACAACGGCTATCAACCCAGTAACCCCGAGGGTAACCCCTACCCAGTACTTGTGCTTTGTCAGCTCAAGTTCCTTCTCTTGGGGGAACATCGACCTCTTATACTCAATGTACTTATCGGCGAGGCGCTCAAGGCCATTAAATATGGTCTCCAACTGTTTAAGCTCCAGCTCAGGGTCTTTCTTTGCCTCGTCCTCTGCCAGCTTTTCAATCTCCTCCAGCTCTTTCTCAATCTCCTCAGCAGAGTCTGGCATTACACCACCTGAGACTCTTTCGTTTTTCAGGGACTTAACCCTTTTGGAGGTGAGCGAAGATGGACCCGATTGTTGCCTTGCTCCTCGGCTTCCTGTTCGGAGCGGTCTTAGGCCTGCCAATCGGCCTGCTCTTGAGGGAAGAGACGAGGAAGAGATGACCCTTTCTTTTCTTTCCCCCGCGAGACGGAGGTGGTTGGAATGAGCGAGATTAACGTCCAATTCGCTTTGGGAATACTCCAGATGCTGAAGGAGAAGGGAAAGACCGAAGTCGAGGTAAAGGTTCTCCCGAACTCACTCATCAAGGTGGCCAAGGCACTCGGCTACGGCGAGGATGATGTAGTCCCCATCGCCGAACTGGAGGAGTATATACACAGGGTCGGTAGTGTGGGAACAGTAAGTCAATCTTTGGGAACGGGAACGGAAAATTCCCAAGTTCCCAAGAGTTCCCAAGAGGGTTTGGGAACCCGATTAACCAGAATTCCCACGTTCCCAACAGATGGGAATTCCCAAAACTCCGATGATAAGGCTGGAAAAGAAAACACAGCTGTGCTTCTTAAGGCCATTAAGGAAGTTATAGACACGATTGACAGGCCGTATAAGGTTGTTCCATTC
>Ga0256842_1000488_pt1 | contig 35193 bp, 34 predicted proteins | sample 4559240metaG_FD_185973 | JGI IMG/M metagenome (GOLD analysis project Ga0256842, IMG submission 185973) | Hydrothermal vent microbial communities from Guaymas Basin, Mexico - 4559-240 | ecosystem: Environmental > Aquatic > Marine > Hydrothermal vents | place: Mexico: Guaymas Basin | collected...
TTAAACTTATATATGTATATGGATTACAACAAATTAAAAGATTTTAAAATTTCTGCAAATTCACTATTTTTTTGGGCAAATGTTCTGAGAACTCGTATGAAATCCTGAAGCCGACCTTCCTTTTCAATTCGCTAAAATAGCCTCGTTTCGAGCCTGACGAATAATTGTGCGCCTATCCCAGAATGCAAAGCCAATCACTACACCAGTCAAAGTAATAAAAATTCCAGTCAACATCCACAAAAAATTCATAATTTGCTCAAAACGCTTATCCACCTGCTCAAAACGTTTATCTATTTGTTCAAAACGTTTATCTATTTCCCGATACAAGGCATCAAAACGCTTGTCCATGTAATAAATAATAAATTGAGTCTCCTTTGACAAACCCGTAGGCAATGGTATGTCAACATTAGATTTAGCAGTAGAAGCAAAAACCTTACCTTCCAATAAACTGAACCAACAGATAGTTATAATTATTAAAATAAACCTTTTTAACACTCTTACACCTCACTATTTTGTATTTATTCTATGTTTTGTTTATATTTATGTCAAGTTACTGTTAAGCTTTCCTCTTTAAATTGTTTGACACAATTACCTCTAAACCAGGATTCTTTGTCAATAATAATGCATAAGAGATGATTGTTGAGTTTTTTGTATTAAGGAAAGAAACAAGGTCTGCTTCATAAAAGAGGTCTATAATATAACCGCAATGAATAATACAATCAAAAGATGGAAATACAGATATTTTCTGAAAATTGAGCAATGAGGTTATTGTTTACAGAAACCAATATGCAGTTTTCGGAACTTTAATTTGATAAATAAAATTCTCGAAATAGCTCCCCATGTAAAGGCCATTGTTTCAAGTGAATATTCAAATGATCTTGTTATGAATAACTTTTCCAAATATGGACTTTCAGGAAGATTGGTTAAGACATTTAAACTATATTGGTGTATTGGTATATTGGTGTAAAAGTCATTTTATCATCCTAAACCTCGATTTTTAATAATTATATCAAGGTTTTCTTCTGCATCAGAGGGCCTTAAATATAAGGGCTTTGGAATCTTAGTTGAATACTCTATTTTTTCTGCATATCTTGCTAAAGAATCTTGAGATGGCTTATCATAAATAGGATCTAAGATTGTTATATCCATATCTTCAAATAGATCTGGATATCTCCTTACCCCACTCCCAAGGACTTGCGCCTTTTTATAGGAATTTAGTATGTCCCTAGTTTGAGATGCGTTTATAACACTTAAGTCTGTTATTGGGATAATTGGATCTGGACCTGAAAATCCTTGAACATAAAAAAGGTCTATTTTGGCATATTGAACTATAAAAATAGTGCCTTTTAAAAAACAAAAGGAATTATAGGCAAGGAGATCTATGTAATTTATTCCACCAATTGGAATATTTTTTGTGAGGGATATTGCAGAGAGAATGGATAAAGAGATTCTAAGGCCAGTAAATGACCCAGGACCTACAACGCACGCTATTTTTTCAATAAATTCTATAGAACCATCTACTAATTCCAAACACTGTTTTATCATTTTAGGGATGAGCACAATGCCCTTTTTTTGTGATCTTGCTTCTACACCACAATAAAGCTCTCCCTTTTTTGTAAGGGCTACTTGAATTATGTCTTCTGCAGAATTCACGCACAGGGTAAGTGTTTTTTTCATTATTTTATATTTTGGCCCATAAGTCTATTTATGTCATTATATACAGCCAACATCATCAATCCAATAATAATCCCAAGCCCAATTTTCATAGCAACTTCCTTAACTTTAGGGCTCAAAGGCCTTCTTGTAATAATTTCAAGGGAATAAAACAACAGATGACCTCCATCAAGCACTGGAATTGGAAGGAAATTTAATAGTCCTAAATTTATGCTGATTAAGGCAGTTAAGGCGAGAAGATCGAAAAATCCAGCCTTGGCCTGAGAAGAAACCAACTGGGCAATCATAATTGGTCCGCCAATATTTTCAATAGGGACCACGCGCTCAACTAGCTTCACTATCCCTTCAAAAGTAAGTTTGGTAACCACCCATGTCTGTTTAAAAGAAAGTAGTGTAGCATCTTTAGCACTCAAGTTGATATGTACCCATTTATTGGCCGCTATTATTCCAACCCTGTTAACCTTTATCTCCTCTCCAAATATGTTTTTGGTCTTTTCTACCCGGGGTGTTATTTTTACCAACAGGGTTCTATCTCCTCTTTTTATCTTAAATCTTAAAGGAAATCTTTTTTCATGAGATACAATATCAACTATATCATCCCAATAAGTTATAGGTTTGCCATTTATTTCAATAATTTTATCACCTTTTTTAAGTCCAACAGCTTGGGCAGGGGAACCATCTACTACACCGCCAATTTCATTAGTAAGCATTTGTTGACCAACATTTAAAAATACCAGAAAATAGAGGATCCAGGCAAGCAAGAGATTAAAAATAGGGCCAGCTGCTACAACCAATATCCTGTGTAATGGTGGCCTCTTTGAGAAATCTTCTGCATCTGAAAATCTGGGATCAAAGTCGTCTTGTTCTTCTCCAAAGAGCTTCACATAGCCTCCAAGAGGGAACGCAGAGATCTGCAAATCAGTTCTATTTACTCTAAAACCAAAAATTTTTGGACCAAAGCCTAGAGAAAAGGTTTTAACTCCTATTCCTAAAGCCTTTGCCACTAAAAAATGTCCCAATTCATGAAAGAAAATCAACACTCCTAAAACAAAAACAATTGCCAAAACAGTGGTCATTTTGTCTAAAACCCCTTGATTAATTTTTCTGCTAACTCTCTAGTATATGCGTCAATCTCTAAAATATCTTCTAATGAAGATACTGTTTTTGGTGTATGCATCTCTAGAACCATTTTATTTAATTCTCCTATATCGAGAAATCTAATCTTTCCTGACAAGAATGCTTCCACTGCAACTTCATTTGCAGCATTTAAGGCAATTACATAGCTTTGTCCAGCTTCTAAGGCCATTTGTGCTAATTTTAGCATAGGGAACAACTTGATATCAGGTTTAAAAAAACTAAGTGTGCCAATATCAAATAGGTCCAATTTCTCCCACTTAAAATTAAGTCTTTTAGGATAACTAAGACAGTATGCTATAGGGAGTTTCATATCAGGTAAACCCATCTGCGCAATAATTGAGCCATCACAAAATTCTACCATTGAATGGATTATACTTTCCCTATGAATAGCCACCTGAATTTTGTCTAAATCTAATCCAAACAAATAATATGCCTCTATTACCTCTAGTCCTTTGTTCATTAGGGTTGCAGAGTCAATGGTGATTTTTGGCCCCATTGACCAATTTGGATGTTTTAAAGCCATTTCTTTTGTCACATTCTTTAAAAATTCTTTGTCTTTACCAAAAAAAGGCCCGCCTGATGCAGTTAAAATTATTTTTTTAACTTCACCTATATCCTTGCCTTCAAGGATTTGGAAAATTGCATTGTGTTCAGAATCTATTGGCAGGATGGTAGCACCAGTTTTTTTACACAATTTTTTTATAATAGGCCCTGCCAGCACCAAAGACTCTTTATTTGCCAGGGCAACTACCTTTCCCTTTTCAATGGCCTTAACTATTGGCCTAAGACCAGCTGCCCCACTTATAGCCAAGACTATAATGTGGGCTTCTTCTAATGTTGCTAAAGTGTTATATCCATCTATCCCAGTGAGTATTTGGGGTCTGTAGTCTTGTGGTAATAATTCCTTTAAGGGGTCTATTAGATCTTCATACTTCACACAAAGATATTTGGGTCTAAAGTTAATTGCCTGCTCTGCCAACTTATAAATATTTTTACCTGCCCCAAGTGCAACAACAGAAAAAATATCCCTTTTTCTTTCAATTACCTCTAAGGTACTAATGCCAATGGAGCCAGTGCAACCCAATATAGAAATATTTCTCTTCTCTGGTAAACTATATACTTTGTCTAATGATGATATATATTCCATTTTTTATGCCAATCTTGGGTCTATTGGGTTTAAGGGTTCTTGAGTTTCTTGGGTTTGTGGATTTGTTGAGTACAACTCTTAACCCTTAACTCTCTAACCCATTAACCCATACACCCATATACCCATCCTCAACCCATAAAATATCGTGTAAAAATAAGATAAATAGGACACACCAACAAAAGGCTATCTATGCGATCTAAAATACCGCCATGTCCTGGTAAAATAAATCCTGAATCTTTAATATTTAAATGACGTTTAATAGCTGATTCAAATAGATCTCCAAATTGTGCTCCAAGATTTAATATTGTTCCCAAAAAAAGGAGCTTATACCAGGAAATTGAATAAAATATTTCTCCATAAATAAGAGAAAATAACACACAACTAAAAAGACTTCCAAAAGAGCCCATCCATGTCTTTTTAGGACTAACCTTGGGCCAGAGTTTTTTTTCTCCAAAAAATTTCCCTGCATAATATGCACATGTATCAGATACAATTGTTATACCTAAGATAAACACTATATCCTTTCTTGGGAAATTTTGAAAAAATTGAAGCACATAAGGAATATAAATAATACCCAAAAAAATCAGCTGAATATGTAACCATGCTATAGGAGAATTTTTTTTTCCATAAATGAATAAAAACAATAAATTTAATATCCAGAAGAAAGAGATCAACAAAAATTCAGGGGAGATATGGATAAAATCATGAAAAACAACTAAAAAGGACAAAAGAACTGCCAAAATTTTTAAATCTAAATGATTATTTTTCCAAAATAAGGATAAAAATTCAAAAAGGGCCAGAGAACTTACCAAAAATATCAATAATTGCAAAAAAAAATTTGATCCAAATAGGATGATCCAGCTAACAATAGGAAGAACAACTATACTTGTTAAAATCCTTTTTTTATGGGGACTCATACTCTTACCTAAAGATAAAGATGTTTTAAATTAAATTCCACCAAATCTCCGCTGTCTTTTAGCAAAATCATCCAAGGCCTTGTGGAGGTCTTGTTCAGTAAAATCTGGCCATAGGACAGGGGTAAAATATAGCTCAGAATAGGCAGATTGATAAAGTAGATAATTTGATAGACGTATCTCTCCACTGGTTCGAATAATCAAATCAGGGTCAGGCTGGCCCCTTGTGTACAAAAAATCTTTAAAACTTTCTTCATCTAAACTTTCTGGGTCTATTCCCTGTTTTAATATTTTCTTTATTGCAAATATTATTTCATCCCTTCCAGAATAGTTTAGCGCTAGATTTAATACCATCTTATTACAATCTTTAGTTTTTTTTAAAGTAAACTCTATTGCCTTTCTTGCTGAAAATGGGAGTTTTGTATAATCTCCCAATATGTTTAGTTTTATTGATTGTTCTACTAAAGATTTATATTCCCTGTTTAAAAAATCCACAAGTAATTTAAAGAGGAAATTTACCTCCTCCTTTGGTCTTTTCCAATTTTCTTTGGAAAAGGTGTATAGTGTTAAGTATTTTATATTTAATTTTCTGCATTCCTCCACTATTTTTTTGGCAACCTTTGTCCCCTCTCTATGACCTTCATACCTAGGTAAACCCCGTTTTTTCGCCCATCTTCCATTACCATCCATTATTATGGCAAGGTGTGTAAGTGGAGGAATGCTTTTTGGGTTATTCATATCATTTGTTCCTATGGATAACGTATTTTTTATGATCTTTTTATTTCTCTATCTATTATTTTCTAACTTTTTATGCCGAACATCTTACTATATTTCCATAATTTCTTTTTCCTTTTCCTTAAAGATTTCATCTACCTTTTCTACGTATTTATCTGTAATTTTCTGAATCTCATCCTGCCCGCTATATAGGTCATCTTCTGTGATTTCTTTGTTGTTTTTCATCTTTTTTAGGGTTTCGTTTCCTTCCCTTCTTATATTTCTAATGGCTATTTTTGCCTCTTCAGCATATTTTTTTGCTACTTTAACAAGTTCTTTTCTCCTCTCCTCAGTTAAAGGAGGAATATTTATCCTGATCATTTTTCCGTCGTTTACTGGAGTTAGTCCTAAATCAGATTTCATAATACCCTTTTCAACATCTCCTATAGCATTTTTGTCCCAAGGCTGAATTGCTATTGTCCTGCTATCTGGGATAGAAATAGATGCCAATTGTTTTAATGGAGTTGGAGTATTGTAGTAATCAATTAAAATATCTTCTACTAAAGATGCAGATGCCCTTCCAGTCCTTAATTTATTAAACTCTTTTTTTAGTTTTTCTACAGCCTTTTTCATCCTGGTTTCACAATCTTTAAATACCTTATCCATCACACACCTCCTTTTCCCACTATTCCCCTACTTTCTTCAACTACCTTGATCTAAGTTCTACGTTCAATGTTCTATGTTTATGAGCTTATTAGATTTGTGGGTTTCTTGGAGTTATTGAGTTCACTCCCTCAACCCTATAACCACTTAACCCATTAACACATTCACCCATACACCGATTAACCCATTACCCGATTACTGTTCCCACACATTCTCCAAGCACAACTCTTTTTATGTTGTGTCGCTTAAGGAGATTGAATACCACAATGGGTAGTCCATTGTCCATACATAAAGATATAGCTGCTGAGTCCATAACTTTCAGGCCTTTTTTTAAGACCTCTATATAAGATATTTGTGAAAATTTCTTTGCACTTTTATCTTTTTTCGGGTCCTTGTCATACACTCCATCTACTCTTGTGGCCTTAAGTAAGGCATGGGCCCTTAGTTCCATAGCCCTTAAGGCTGCAGCTGTATCTGTGGTAAAATACGGATTTCCTGTCCCTGCAGCACAGATTACGATCCGTTTTTTTTCAAGGTGTCTGAGTGCCCGCCTCCGTATGTAAGGTTCTGCAACTTCTTGCATCCTTATGGCTGTCATAAGTCTAGTAGGAAGTCCTAGACTCTCCAATCTGTCTTGGAGTGCCAGTCCATTCATCACAGTTGCCAGCATTCCCATATAATCTGCCTGGGCCCTGTCCATCCCTTTGGCTGATGTTGAAACTCCTCTAAATATATTTCCTCCGCCAATAACTAGGGCAATCTCTACTCCCATATTCGCAACTTCAGCAATATCATTACAAATATTATCAATTGAAGTTAAGTCAATACCATATTTTTTTTCTCCAGCCAGGGCTTCGCCACTTAGTTTTAATAAAATTCTTTTATACAATATCTTTCCCATCTCTAATTAGCTCCATCCATTTTACAAAAAAAAAGGGCCTCAAAGGCCCTTTTTTAATCCAATTTTTCTCCCACTTCAAATCGCACAAACCTACGAATTACAATCTTTTCTCCTAATACAGAAACGAGTTCGTTTAAAAGATCTTGAATAGTTAGGGAGTCATCTCTGATATATGGCTGTTCTAAAAGACATACCTCTTTGTAAAATTTCTTTAATTTACCTTCCACTATCCTTGGAATAATATTTTCAGGTTTTCCCTCTTCCTTTGCTTGATTAACATAGATCTCTTTTTCCTTTTCCAATACCTCTTCTGGAATATCTTTGGGAGAAATATACTGGGGCGAGGATGCAGCTATTTGCATAGCAATATTTTTTGCAAATTCTTGAAATTTATCACTCTTTGCAACAAAATCAGTTTCACAATTTATTTCAACCAATACCCCTATTTTTCCATTCATGTGTATATACGATCCTATCATTCCCTCAGAGGCTGTTTTTCCTGCCCTTTTCTGCGCCTTAGAAAGGCCTTTTTGCCTGAGCCAGGCAAGGGCCTTTTCTTCATCTCCCCCAGATTCTAAAAGTGCCTTTTTGCAGTCCATCATTCCGGCACCTGTTTTGTCCCTTAATTCTTTAACCATTTTAGCTGTTATCTTCATTTTTATTGTCCTCCTCTTGAGTTTTTTCCATATTTTCCTCAGACTTTTCTTCTACAACTTCCTCTTCTCCCATCTCCTGTTTTTCCTTTTCTGCTTCAGCCTCCATCTCCTTCCTTCTAGCAGCACCTTCAATACATGCATCTGCAATTTTCGATGTAAATAATTTTATAGCCCTAATTGCGTCGTCATTTCCAGGAATAATATAGTCAATCACGTCTGGATCACAATTTGTATCAGTTATAGCCACAATGGGGATACCAAGTTTATTAAATTCCCTTACTGCGTTTTCTTCTTTTTTTGGATCCACAATATATCCTGCCTGGGGATAATCCTCCATATCCCTGATGCCACCAAGTGCATTTTGCAATTTTCTAAGGATCCTCTCCATCCTAATTATTTCCTTTTTTGGGAACTTATTTATTGTGCCATCTTCAAACATCTGTTCAAGTTCCTTCATCTTATCAATACGCTGCTTAATTGTTTTAAAATTTGTGAGGGTCCCGCCAAGCCAGCGGTGGACAACATAAAACATCCCACATCGCTCAGCTTCTTCTTTGACTATGTCCTGAGCCTGCCTTTTGGTCCCTACAAACAGCACCTTGCCTCCATCTGCAACAACGTCTGATATAAACTCATAGGCCCGTTCAAAAAGTGGAATAGTCTTTTGTAAATCAATAATGTGGATGCCCTTTCTTGATCCAAAGATAAAGGGCTTCATCTTAGGATTCCAACGTCTTGTCTGGTGGCCAAAGTGTACCCCTGCCTCTAACATCTCTTTCATTGTAATTCTTGCCATAATACCTCCTTTGGGTTTTTCCTCCACCCATGCAAAACCGCACCTACTATTGTAGGACCCAAAGGTTTATGCTATGGGTGTGTGTTTTTTGCACGTAAAAAGTGACTTTTAGACGAAAAAAAAAGAGTTTGCAAGATAAAAATTGGCATTTTATTTTTCTTCTACTACCTTGTTTATAAGTGTTCCAAGTCCTTCAATTTCTACGTGAACTTCATCACCTGGCTTTAATTCTCCCACACCTGGAGGAGTACCAGTTAATATAACATCTCCAGGTAAGAGTGTCATAATTGAAGATATAAAGCTTACAAGCTCAAAAGGGGTAACTATCATATCAGATGTTTGACCTTCTTGTCTTACTTCTCCATTTACAATTGTCTTTAAAGTTAAATCCTCCATGTGTCTAAACTCGGTTTCAATCCAAGGACCAATTGGACAAAACGTGTCAAAACCTTTGGCCCTGGTCCACTGTCCATCCTTTTGTTGTAAGTCCCTAGCTGTAACATCATTTGCGCAGGTAAAACCAAAAATATAATCTGGAGCATCCTTTGGTGAGACATTTTTACATTGTTTTCCTATAATTACAGCAAGTTCGCCTTCATAATGAACATTTTTTGACATCTTTGGATACACTATGTCTTCGCCTGTACCAATTATTGAAGATGGTGGCTTTAGAAAAAGCACTGGCTCTTCTGGAATATTCATCTTAAGTTCCCTTGCATGAGCCTTATAATTAAGGCCTACACATACGATCTTTGATGGGACGACCAAAGGTAGAAGCTGAACATCCTTCAGTGGAATTGTGCCAAACTGTTTTGCTTCTTTGTCTAATGGATAGACCTTTTGATCTGTTAGTGCTCCATAAAAAGTTTTGCCTTTATAAAAAACCCTTATTACTTTCATTGTAACCCCTTTTTTATTTTTTTCTTTAGTCTAACAATCTCTTAAATCACATCAAACTGTAATAATAACTGGTATCACCAAAGGGTCCCTCTCTAATGTCCTTCTAAAGTATCTTCTCAGAGAATTTTTAATCTTTTTCTTTAGATCGGACTTTGAAATCTTCCCTGCCTTATTGTATATATCCAATACTATTTTTTCTGCATCTTCAAGAATATAAGAATATTCTTGTTCAAATATAAAACCTTTTGATTGTAGCTTTGGTCCCATTAAAATCTCTCCACTATTTGCATCTAAAACCATTATAAGCAATACCATCCCTTCATCGGCAAGTAGTTGCCTTTCTTTTAAAATTGTAGTGCCTACATCCCCAACACCTTTCCCATCTACAAGTATAGCATTTGCTGGAAAGGGATCTTCTAATTTTATTCCGTCTGGATAAAAAGTTATCGGATTTCCATCTTCTAGGATAAAAGCCCTCTCAGGTGCAACGCCACACTCAATTGCTAAATTCTTATGTTGGACAAGATGCCTATATTCACCGTGAATAGGAATAAAAAATTTTGGTTTAACAGTCTTCAACATGATCTTTAATTCTTCTTTATGGGCATGGCCTGATGCATGGACATCCTGTACTTTCTCATATAATACCTCTGCCCCAAGTTTGTATAGCTTATTTATTACTGACGTAATTGCCTTGGTATTTCCAGGGATAAATCTAGATGACATTATAACAGTATCTCCCTCATGTATTTTTAATTGCCTATGGGAGCCCTCTGCAAGACGAGTCAATGCTGACATTGGTTCTCCTTGTGAACCTGTGACTAAAAGGACTATTTCTTCATCTTTTAATTTACCCAAATCTTCTAAAGGGACTAAATACTCTTCATCTAATTTAAGAAGTCCTAACCTTCGTGCTATATCCACATTTGACTCAAGACTCCTTCCGCAAACAGCCATCTTCCGGTTTAAACTTTTGGTTAATTCAAAAATTTCCTGGATTCGCTGGATATGACTTGAAAATAGAGTTATTAATATCCTGCCTTTTGCAATCTTAAAAATTTTCTCCAACGAGGCCATGACTTCTCTTTCTGTTAGGGCAAATCCCTCCAACTCCACATTGGTTGAATCTGATAAAAGGAGCATTACTCCATCTTTAGAAAATTCAGATATACCCTCTAAGTCTGTCTTATGACCGCCCAGGGGCTTTTGATCTATTTTAAAATCCCCAGTGTGAACTATCTTTCCCACAGGAGTCTCTATTCCTAGACAATAACCTTGAATAATAGAATGGCATACAGGAAAAAAATGAAAATTAAAATCACCTATCTGGACCGTTTGTCTAGGACCTATTTCTTTTAAAATAAGCTTATTAGAATCTGATAAATTATAGTCCTTCACCTTATTTTCAATGAGTGCCAGAGTAAATTTAGAGCCATAGATTGGGACTTCTATGTCTCTAAGAAGCCACGGAAGCGCCCCAATATGATCTTCATGACCATGTGTTACCACTATAGCCTTTAGTTTCTCTTTTTTAGAAATTATAAAATCTAGCCTTGGAATAACCACATCCACCCCATAGTGAAATGTATCAGGGAACATAAGCCCACAATCAATTAAAACTCCTGTCTGATTTGTTTCCAAATATAGACAATTTAGACCGATCTCTCCAAGGCCCCCTATTGGATATATAGTGACTTTTTCTCTTTTACCCATTTAAGCAACTCCAGATACTTTTTTTGCATATGGTCTTGCGTGGTGTTTTTTAGATCTTCCCGTTGTTTTATAGTATATTTCTTAGGCCAATCTAGGGGATTATGCACCCTTACATACACCTTTGATGGCTTAGTAAAAATAGAACCCTTTGGCAGACATCTATTTGTTCCATAAATTGTAATTGGCACCATCTCAAGGCCAAGTTTAATTGCCAAAATAAAAGGCCCTACTTGAAAATCAAGCAGTCTATCTTCATTCGTATTTCTGGTGCCTTCTGGAAAGATCAGCACAGATTCTCCTTTTTTTAAGGTCTCCACTGCCTTATTTAAATCCCTTAAAGCCTGTCTTTTATTTTTTCTATGTATTGGAATATGGCCTACTGCCTTCATTCCCCATCCAAATATGGGTATTTTAAAAAGTGACTCTTTTGCAACAAATCGCGGAGAAAAACCTTTTAAAATAGTAACTATTATAGGGATATCTAGGTGTGAAAAATGATTTGAAATAAAAATATAGCACTTATTTTGGTCTAATTTACTGAGCTGATCCTGGTTGTTCTCAATTTCAACTCCAGCTGCCCACACAATTATTTTTGCCCAAATATATTCAATCTTTTTTAGTAGAGGAGACCTTCTTCCAAAAAAAGCAATAACAATTACGAGTAGCGCACAAATTATAGTTGATAATACTACACCTGGAATAAAGATTAGATTTTGTAGTACATATTTTATTTTGTCCATAGCAATCAACTAAAAAAATATTTTTATACGCAGACAAAAATGTAGATTTTTTTTACAAAAAAAGCAACTCAAACATGAAAGTCTGAAATCATAGGCACTCTGTGGTAATTTAGGATAAAAAAGAGACACAAAGTCTATTACCTCAGTAATATCAGATCTACCTTCCCAGAAAGATTTTGAACCTTTAAAATTACCCTAACAATAGGTCTGAGGTCAGGGATGGAATTGGGTATAACGACTGGCAATGAGTAAAGTCCGACTAATTATGGGATGGTGAGAGATTGAGATGGACATGCGCAAGATCTACTTAAGGATAGCGGGAAATTCATCTTTATAGATAAAAGAACAAGCGCTCTTGACGATGACAACAAAAAAAGATAAAAAGTGAAATATACAAAATTGGTAAAGAGAAAATAACCACAATAATTTTCCATAGAGGCTCTACGGTATAAAAAATAAATATATTAATTGATCAGAGATTTGCTAATGACTATTAATTTACTTACACTCCTTGTGGTAAGAGAGTTATTAAAAAATAAAAGAGCTATTCTATAATTCAAAATAACAGAGTAAGATGATGATATTGATATAAAATGCTGATAAATCTACTTGAAAATATAAAAAATGATAGTGAAATCCCACAAAAAATCTTCAATTCATTCAAAGAACCATTTTTAAGCTTTGAAGAAATTAAAAGATTATATCAACAAGTTATCCCTGCATTAAATGCATATCTAAAAGATAACAATCAAAAAATTTTTCTAAAAGTTTCTAATAGTGTTTTAAGGAATATAGAAATCCAAAATATTAATTTTGAAAATATAATAAAGGCTTTTAATCTATTTATTACAGAATTTTTAAAAACAAATATAAAAAAGTTGACAATTGATGAAATAAAAGAATTTATCAATGCTGTAATTTTTTTATTAATAAGTATTGTTAATGTATACAACAAAAAGCTTTCTGCATTTAATGAAAGAATTTTAAATAATATAAGTAGTGGAGTTATAATACTTGATAACAATTTAAATATTTTAAAAGCAAATAGGAAATTTTATGAAATTTTAGGAGATGTATCACAAAATATAATAGGAAGAAATCTAAAAGAAGTTTTAAGCAATAGAGAAGGTATTCCAATAGAGAAACTAAAAAATATATGTCTTTCCCAGAAGAAATTAAATGAGACAGGACTCTTTATAAAGAGACAGAATGGAAAAAAATATCATAGAACAATATATGCAGATACTCTTTTTAATGAACAGAATATCCAAGAAGGTTTTATTGTTTATATAAGAGATACAGACTATTTACACTATTTAAAAGATACCTTTAGCAAATATTTATCTCGTCAGGTTGCAGAAAAAATTTTAAATGAAAAAGATATAAAATTAAAAGGTGAAAGAAAAAAAGTTGCCGTCATGTTTGTTGATATTAGGAATTTTACAAAGTTTTCAGAAAACCACCCTCCAGAATATGTTATTGAAAAATTAAATAGCTATTTCAACAAAATTATAGATGTAGTTTTTGAATTTCAAGGGACATTGGATAAATTTATAGGCGATGCAGCTATGATAGTTTTCGGTGCTCCAATTGAAATGAAAAATTATATTGAATCGTGTTTAGATTGTGCTATTGAAATACAAAAAAGAATCTCAACAATAGATGAAGAGGTAAATTTTAAACTCGGAATTGGAATTAATTATGGAGAGGTAGTTGTTGGAAACATTGGTTCTGAAAAGAAAAGACTGGAATATACAGTAATAGGAGATACTGTAAACACTGCTCAAAGAGTGGAAAAAATGACCCCAGGTGGAAAAATTTATATAACAGAAAATGTATTTTCTGAAATAAAAAATTTAGGAAAATATAATCTAAAATTTATTGGTCCACATAAATTTAAGGGCAAAAGTAGACCTGTAAATATATATGAAATTATATTTCAATAGGCTCCTTCCCCTTTTATTACACATTTAAAAGTTTGTAAGAGTATTACAATATCTAGCCAAATACACCAATTTTGGATATACCATACATCCAGCTTTTTTCTTTGTTCATATGATGTGTTATTTCTACCACTAACTTGCCAAAGACCAGTAATTCCAGGTTTTACCATTTTATAAAATTCTCCATCTTCTTTATAATATTCCTCTAATTCTTCTTTTGTCACAGGCCTTGGACCAACTAAACTCATCTCCCCCTTAATAACATTAAAAATCTGAGGAAGTTCGTCTAGAGAAGTCTTTCTTAAAAAAGAGCCAATTTTTGTAACTCTTGGATCTTTTTTTAATTTAAAATTTAATCTCCATTCTTCTCTTGCCTCAGGGTCTTGTTGAAGAAGCTTTTTTAATCTTTTCTCCGCATCCCTATACATAGTCCTGAATTTATATATCTTAAAAGGTCTTCCATTGCGCCCTATCCTGTTTTGTGTGTATATTATTGGACCTGAAGACGTTAACTTTATAACTAATGCAATGACTATCATAATTGGCATGCATAATATTAATATTGGAATAATAAGAAAATATTCTGAAATTCTTTTTAAGATTCTATTAATTGGATTAGCTAAATTATTTTTTGTATGTAGCAAAAATATTTCTTCATAAAAAAGATAATCTAATTCAGATGTTATTAATGAAATTCCCTGTAGTTCTGGAACAATTAAAACATTTGGTACATAATGTCTAATTTTTATAAAAAGTTGCTTTATTTTTTCGCTACCAATAGAAGGCATAGCCAAAATAGCTGTATGTATATTTTCTTTTTCTGCCAATCTAAAAATTTCATTAATCCTCCCTAAAATTGGATAATTTTCTCCATCAATATTCACCTCTCCTGCCTTATAATCATCTAAAAAGCCAATAATCTTGTAATAATAACATTTATCTTTTTTAAAACCTCTTGCAACTGCAACGCCTGCCCTTCCTGCACCAAGGATTACAACTTTTTCTTGAATAGGGAAAATAGAAAATAAAATTCTCTTTGTAAATATTCTAATTATGGGAATTGTAAAAAAATTAAAAGAAAAACACAGAATAAGTACTAGTCTTGAAACTTTTGTTCCTAATTTTTGTAATGTAATTCCAGACAATACAACCACAGATGCTATTAAAATTGCCTTCCATGTTCTTTTTAACTCTTCCCAATACGATATTTTAGTGGTATACACATTCTCAAGTATCATAAAGAAAAGAAAGCAAAGAGGTATCCACCACAAGAAAACATAAAAACGAAGAGAATGGTCAAATAAAGGAAGATGGGGAAAAAAATGCGAAATTATAGACTTTCTAACAAAAAACCCTGATATAAGGGAGATGTAATAGGCCAATAAATCAAAAAATACGAGAATAAAAACATACAAAAATTTGAGATAATATTTTTTCTTCACTCCCATATTGCTCAACTCGTACTCGATCACATAGATTTAATAACTGAATCATCTCACAATTTTCTTAAGCGGAGCTTAATATATCAATTTACCCAAAATTATCAATTAATATTTTGAAGAATATAGTAACGGTCAAGGTAAAGGATTACCTGAAAATTCCAAGAACAACTTAAAACCCGCATTTTTTAAACTTTTTATTTTTGACATTAAATTTATCTCTTTTTTTGGAAATAAATAATAGTTTCTATACAATCTATCCATCCACATAGGTTCATTTTTAGGACTGTATATATATGTCTTAAGAGGAATTTCTTCGTGCTTTGTCCTTGAAATGGTATAAGGCCAAAGACCTTTTACAAATACTCCTAAAGGAATAGGAGATGCCTTTACTATATCTGCAAGTAGATTAATATCTTTTAATTCTGGAGATAAAACTGCTCCCTTAAATCCCATATCAAATGCAAGGTTTAATCCCTCACTATTTGTTATATTTGAAAATGGTCCAACCCAAGCATATATAGAATCCAAAGGGGTTAGAGATGCATGGAATAGAGAATTAAATATAAAAAATTTAATGCCCTTTGATATAAGACTATTAATACATCTTCTCCATCTATCTTCATCTTCTGGCCAGAGAACTGGATCTAAGAATATCCACGTATCTTTTGACAAAAATCCAGGATTAAAATCTGGATCAAAGACCCATATCCCTTTTGACCCTTTTTTGCTTCTTTTAACCTTAGATGCATCTCTATATACTGTGAGATACACAATAGGTTGTCTAAACTTCTTAGGATTAATCCTTGGATTTCTAGGTTTTACCTCTTGTGTATAATATTTATATTTTCCCTTATTACTGTCTATCTTCAACCACTCCCTTTTTAGTTTATTGATCTCTTCTACGAGCTTAGATTCTTTTCTATCAATTAAAAACACTGGCTGACCTGCGTCAGTTTTAATATTTAAACTATATTTTTTTCCTTTTTTAACAAACCTATTAATTTTTATAATGTTGTGGCCCTTTTTATCTTCATAAGAAATTCGTATTCTATCACCTGCCATTAGATCTATTTTTGGTCTTATGTAAACCTTTCCCTTTGACACAAAAGTCTTCCCAATCTCATATCCTGATGCAGATTCGGTGTGAGGATCAATAGGAGTATATTTTCTATGAGAGAGAAAAAAATAGTGCGTAGTGGGCCGTCCAAGACTCATTTCAATTAGTTCCATTGCAAATTTCTTTGCCTTAGAATCATTTATATTATCTCTTAATATCTTGTATGCCTTTGTTATATAATAGACATAATGGGGACCTTTTTTCCTGCCTTCAATCTTAAAACTCACTACCTGTGGGATCTTCATAAGTATTTTTATTAACACATCCAGACTCAAATCCCTGCAAGAAAAATACTTACCCTTCACATTATTAAATCTGTATGAACGACGACATGGTTGCACACACTCTCCCCTAAGGCCCGTCTTTGCTCCAAGCATGCCAGACCAATAACACCTACCAGACACACCATAACAAAGTGCTCCATGGACAAATACTTCTAACCCAACATCCCCACAATTTTGAGATAAATATTTTATTTCATCAATGGTGAGTTCCCTTGGGACTACTAGACGCTGAACACCAAATTTTTTTAAAAAATTAAACGAAGAAGCCAAAGATACATTGGCAAGGGTTGAAATATGGACTTCAAAATCAAAATTTTTATGGATTAGATTTAAAAGGCCTGGGTCTTGAATAATCAATGCATCGGGCTTCACAAACTTATCTAATTCTTCTAAGTAGTAAAAGATTCTAGTGAGTTCGTCTTCGTATATAAGGGAATTTAAGGCTACATACACTCTAACGTTTTTTAAGTGTGCAAATTCACTAAGGCTAATAAGTTCTTTTATATCAAAATTTGTTGCCTTGGCCCTGGCAGAAAATTCTTTTAATCCCAAATAAACTGCGTCTGCACCCGCTGAGATAGCAGCAAAAAAACACTCTTTATCACCTGCTGGCGACAAAATTTCAGGTAATTTTTGATTCATAAGTTATTGCAATAATAAAAGGGGGAATAAATTCCCCCTCTCCTTATGCAGGTTGATGAACCTTCTCAGCTCGCTTCTCAGGGGTAGGTCCTATGCCCAAAAGAATTGAACCTGCTATATAAATAGAAGAATAAGTTCCAACTATTATTCCTATAAAAAGAGAAAGGGCAAAATTAAAGATTACTCCTCCACCCAAAAGCAACATAGCTACGACAACCAGCAGGGTTGTTCCAGAAGTAAGCAGTGTCCTGCTAAGGGTTTGATTTATTGATTCATTAATAATATCAAAGAGGGGCTTTTTCTTTTTAGGTCCCCTTAAATTTTCTCTTATCCTATCAAATATCACTATTGTATCGTTTAAAGAATATCCTATTATAGTCAAAAGTCCTGCAACCACTGTGAGATCAAATTCTCTATTTAGCAAGGAAAAAAATCCAACAGTAATCAATACATCGTGAATAAGGGCAACAACAGCTCCAAGCGCATAATTTAGTTTGAGATACCAGCATAAGACCAGGGTAATAATAATTGCCGCAATTATTAAAATTGAGACAGGCATATGAAGGAGCTTTAAAATATATACCCCTGTTGAAAGGGCAATTGCCATAATAGCTGCAGTTCCCCACTTTTGTTCAAACCTTCCTGAGATGTAGATAGAAATTAGCAAAACAGCGTAAAATAAGGCTTCAAGGGCCTTATTTTTTAGCTCTGAACCGATTTTTGGACCAATCATCTCAAGGCGTTGTATTTCAAAAGGAACTTTTAATTTTTTTAAACAATCCGCTACACGATGTCTTATTATCTCAGGTTGTTCATCTGAAACTCCTGCTCTAAGTAAATATTGATTTAAGTCCTTTTGCCCATATCTCTGAATCCTTAAGCCTTTTAGATGCGCATCTTTTAAAGCTTTTTTTATCTTTTTTACAGGTAAAGGTTGCGCAAATTTGACCTGGATATTGATCCCACCAGCAAAATCAATCCCGTAATTTAATCCACCCTTAACAATTATGCTTATTATTCCAATCAAAATTAGAGTAATGGACAAAGAGGCAGCTATCTTTCTTTTGCCCATAAAATTTATGTTCGTATCTGGTTTAATTAACTCTAAACCCATGGTTTATTTCTCCTAAAGAATTACAATTTAAAACTAGCACCCTGTTTTACTTTTTTTAACCAAAGAGCAAAGAATATCTTTGAAACATAAATAGCAGTAAACATAGAAGCAAATGTCCCAACAGACAGGGTCACTGCAAATCCACGAACAGGACCGCTACCAAATTGATACAAAATAACTGCAGCGAGTATAGTAGTTAAATTGGCATCTACAATAGTTAGTGTCGACCTAGAAAAACCTATTTCAACAGCCTTTTGAGGAGGAAGACTTTTTCTTAATTCTTCCCTAATCCTCTCAAATATGAGCACACTGGCATCAACTGCAGTACCAATTAACAAAATAAGACCTGCAATACCTGGCATGGTCAATGTTGCGCCAAAACCCGCTAACACTGCAATGACCAATATAAGGTTCAGAACAAGAAGCGTATCAACTATAAGCCCGCCCACACCATAGTAGATTATGGTAAAAATAAAGACCAGTGCACCACCCACCAATATTGCTGTAAGTCCCTGTCTGATAGATTGTTCTCCAAGAGAGGGTCCAACAGATGACTCATGAAGCACATAAACTGGGGCTGGCAAAGACCCAGCCCTTAACACAATAGCCAAATCATGGGCCTCTTCTAAGGTAAATCTACCAGTTATTGAAGCCCTTCCCCCACTTATTTTTTCCCTAATAACTGGCGCCGAATATACCTTATTATCAAGTATTATAGCCAGCCTTTTATTTACATTCTCTCCAGTTACACGCTCGAATATCCTTGCCCCTCGCCTATTAAAACTCAAAGTAACGTATGGTTGATTAAACTGATCAAAGGCAACAGAGGCATCTGTAATATAATCCCCTGTTAGCACTGCCGCCTTTTTCACAACAATAGGCTCTTTTGTATAAGACCCATCTGGTCTTTTTCTGTAAAGATATAAGACCTCATCATCTATAGGGATATCTCCTTTTTCTATCTGTTCCTTGCTAACCCCTTCATCTACAAGTTTAAATTCAAGGTGCGCAGTTTTCTTGATAATATTTATAGCACGCTCAGCATCTTCAATACCTGGGAGTTGGACCTGTATCCTGTAATTTTCTAACTTTCTAATATCTGGCTCAACTACCCCAAACTGGTCTATCCTATTTCTAATGACTTTTAAGACCTGATCAATAGTTAAATCTTTAAGCCTCTTTTTGTATTCCTCTTTGAGAGTAATTAAATATTTTTTCCTGTTTTTTATATCCTCTATCTTGAGGACTTTAATTTGTGAATTAAAATACCTTTTAATTATATCATCCACTATTTGAGCCTTATTACCCTCTACCAGATAAAATGAAAGTTGATCTTTCCCTATTACACGAGGACGAATAATTATAGCTCCTTTTTTCCTTGCCTCAGCCCTTATGTCTTCACCTATCTGCTCAAGGGCATTTGATATGGCCTTATCCATATCAACTCCCAGGACCAGGTTAATACCGCCCTGCAGATCTAATCCTAATTTAACCCTTTTGTCAGGCAAAAATTTAGCCAATGTGGAATCTTTAGATATAAAAGAAGGTAAAGCAAATAAAACACCAAAAAACACGACTATGGAAGCTATTATAACTCGCACTCTTAAATTACCAAACATTTTCCCAATCCTCTAAGTTTTATTCAGATCCTTTTTCACCTCTCTTGCGATTTGAGACTAACGCAGAAATAAAATTTCTGTTTACCCTCACCACCACCTTATTTGCTACCTCCAGGGACAATTCATCTCCATCTATATCCACTATCCGCCCATAAAGTCCGCCGCTTGTTATAACCAGATCTCCTTTTCTCAAACTATCCAACATCTGCCTGTGCTCTTTTGCCTTTTTTTGTTGGGGCCGAATAAGTAAAAAATAAAAAATTGCAAATAAAATAATCAGAGGCAAAAAAGCCATTATTGGATTCTGGGCATGTGCTCCGCCTTGTGGTTGGGCCATTGCAAAGGCTATAGATTCTAAAAACATAATAACTCCTTGTTTATTGGTATATTGGTGTATTAGTTTATTGGTATATTGGTGTATTGGTGAAAAAACCACTAACCAATATACCAATATACCACTAACCACATTTAAAACTTTACCTCGGATATCCTATAAAAATAAAAGATGTCAAGTTTTTACCAATATTTCTTCCATTTATTATATTCCTGCTCAAACTTTTTTAAGGCCATTTTTTCTTGATTCGATCTAGCAAGGGATTTTGCCCTACTCCAATATTTATTCACCCTATCCTTATCTCCCTTATAAAGGGCAGCATAGGCATAATGGATATATCCATAGAAGGGAGATACATATCTTCCCATAATTCGACCTAAAATTGTATGGATTTCACTATCAAATGGGACAAATTCTAAGATTTTATTTAAATCATCAATAGCGAGCTTAGGTTGTTGCTCCTCTCCATAAATCCTTGCCCTAAAATAAAGGGCAAAATAATCCTTATCATTTAATTTTATGGCCCTATTTAAATATTTTAGGGCATCGGCCATTTTCCCCAATCTAAAATAAAACCTACCTTTCTCCCTATCCCAAAACTCAAGTTTTTTTTCACAATAATCATCTTTAATTAACTGCTCGGCTTCCTTTATCTTATTTTTTTTAAGTAATGCAAATGACTTGACCAATCTTCTACAGCACTGATCTTTTAATCTAGGAGCAAGATCCAAAGCCAGATCTGGATCTGTATAGTGAGCTAGAACTAGGGCTTTCATTTTTTCAAAGTGTTTATTTGATATGTTTCTCCCTTTTGATGGAAAAAACTTTTGCATCTGCTCTAAATAGGATATCCTCTCCTCAATCCCTGGATGGGTCAAAAAATATGGAGGAACGCTATTTTCACCAGATAAAACCTTTTGCTTTTTTAATTTTAAAAAAGCCTTAACCATTGCAAAAGCAGGATAACCTGCCTTAACAAGATATTGAATACCTACCTGATCTGCTTCCCTTTCCTGTTTCCTTGTATGTTTTAACATTGCACTCTTGACCCCTGCAACTGAACCTACTGCAACAGCATGTCCTACGGAACTTCCAACAAGTGAACCAGCCAATACCCCAACCAGGGATCCAATAGAAAACAATTTTTGTCTTTTTATACTTTCTGCAATATGCCTCTGCGTGACATGGGCAAATTCATGTGACATAACTGATGCAAGTTCAGCTTCTGTATCCATAAGGACAATTATCCCAGTATATACAAATACATGTCCACCAGGTCCAGCAAAGGCATTTATTTGAGGACTGTATATCACATCAACTGTGATATCAAATGGTTGTGGTGGAAGGGCAGATTTGAGTCTATTGGCTATCCCTCTAATATAATTTACAATGTATGGATCATATACAATAGGAAAATGGGTAGTTATATAGACATAAAACTTCTTACCCAATTTCGCTTCATCAGATATGGTAAAATCACCCACTGAGGCGAAAGATATGTTACTTATCCATACTAAAATTATAAAAAAGACAATTATTTTCCTTTTCAATAAAAACCTTCTCCCATATGTCTATTTGTTCATCATATCCAAAAATTCTTTATTACTTTTTGTGCCCTTCATCTTATCCAACAAAAATTCCATACTATCTAAAGGACTCATAGTAGCCAAAACCTTTCTAAGTATCCAAACCCTATTCAACACATCTTTATCTAAAAGGAGTTCCTCTTTTCTGGTTCCAGATCTATTTACGTCAATTGCAGGAAATACCCTCTTCTCAGCAAGGTAACGATCTAGATAAATTTCCATGTTTCCTGTTCCCTTAAATTCTTCAAATATCACCTCATCCATCCTAGAGCCAGTATCTATAAGGGCAGTTGCAATAATAGTTAAACTTCCTCCCTCCTCTATATTTCTTGCTGCCCCAAAAAAACGCTTTGGTCTTTGGAGTGCATTGGCATCTAAACCACCTGATAAAACCCTTCCTGAAGATGGCGTAATGGCATTATATGCCCTGCCAAGTCTCGTAATACTATCGAGCAATATCACAACATCATATTTTCTCTCTACCAACCTCTTTGCCTTCTCTAACACCATTTCTGCCACCTGGACATGCCTGTTAGGCGGTTCATCAAATGTGGAGCTTATAACTTCACCTTTTACTGTTCGCTCCATATCAGTTACTTCTTCTGGCCTCTCGTCTATAAGCAACACAATCAAAAAAACCTCTGGATGATTTACCATTATGGAATTGGCAATTGTCTGGAGTAAAACAGTCTTTCCTGTTCTAGGTGGAGCAACTATGAGTCCCCTTTGACCTTTGCCAATAGGTGTTAAGAGATCTACTATACGGGCAGAATAATTTTCAGCACCATTTTCTATTTTGAATTTTTCATTAGGATAAACTGGGGTCAAATTATCAAATAACACAAGATTTTTGGACTCCTCAGGAGGAGCATATCCCACTTGTTCCACCCTAAGAAGGGCAAAATATCTCTCTCCCTCTTTAGGAGGTCTTATCTGTCCTGATATAACATCCCCTTTTCTTAGTCCAAATTTCCTTATTTGAGAAGGGGAAACATAAATGTCATCTGGGCCAGGCATATAGTTATATAGGGGAGACCTCAAAAAACCAAAACCATCAGGAAGTATTTCCAATACTCCTTCTCCATAAATATTACCATATTTTTGAGAATAAGCCTGAAGAATTGCAAAAATCAATTCCTGTTTTCTGAGACTACTTGGATTTTCCACATTATACTGGGATGCAAGTTTCATCAACTCATCCATACTTTTCTTCTTCATCTCAGAAAGATTCATCACTTTTGGATTCATACACCTTTCCTCTTCTGACTATTTTAAGTTTAAATAAAAAATTACCTACCCCCCCACTTTATTTATTAAAAGAACTTTTTTATGATATTATGGATGGTTATATTTTGAAGGAGTTATTTATTATGAATGATGTCTTTAAATATACTATAGATCTCGTCTTTGATCTCTTCTTTGTCTCTATTTAAAGAATATGACAACTCTGTAGTTATTAGAGACATTGCATGTTCCATAAGCCGCCTTTCTCCAAAGGACAATTCCTTATCTTGAGATATTAAGATGAGCTCTTTTAAAACATAAGCAACATCAACCAAATCACCACTTTTTAACTTCTCTGCATATTCCCTATATCGTCTATTCCAGTTCTGTCCTGCATAACCTTTAAAATCACTCCAATCTGCCAGGTATTTCAATACATTTTGCCCATATTCAGGATCACAAACACATCTCAGTCCGACATTTTTGGCATTATTTACTGGAACCATCACAGTGCCATTGTTACTTAGGATACGTATAATATAAAAATTAGTCTTAATACCACCCACTTCCTTTTCCATTATACTTTCAACTATTCCAACACCTTGAGCTGGGTATACAACTAATTGATTTTTTTTAAACACTTGTTTACGCCCCCTTTAAAAAATCCTTATCTAAAAAAATATCTTTTTCTCTAAAATAAGCCCCAGATACTGGCTTTAAGTTTACATGAAAACTATTATTTAGTCCACTCTTTTAGATTATATTGTTCGAAGTTTTCTAACCTAAAACCATTTATAAAATTCAGGGCCTTATCTTTACCTTCTAAAAAAAAGCGGTAAATACCTTCAATACAAGCATCCAAGACTCTCTTTATAATCTTTAATTCAAAATCCTTAAAAGGGCTCAACACCCAATCTCTAATGGGTAATTTCTCTGCAGGATCTGGCCTTCCAATTCCTATTCTTATTCTAAAAAAATCTCTAGTGCCAAGGTTACTTATTATTGACTTGATACCATTATGACCTGCATCTGAACCCCCAAATTTAAGTTTCATTCGTCCCAATAATATATCAAGGTCATCATGAACAACTATTATATTCTGAGGAGAAATACTAAACTGAGTGACCATCTCCAATACTGCTATTCCGCTGCGATTCATAAAAGTAAGGGGTTTAGCTACTATGCAAGGCGGAAGTAGTGGGTCTACCAGCTCAAAGGATTCATAAGTTTTGTTTTTATGCAGACCCTGAACAAAATCTTTCTTTTTGATGTATAGCTGATCAACAAATAAAAACCCTATGTTATGTCTTGTAGTCTCATACTCTGGACCTGGATTTCCCAGGCCCACTATCAAATATCTTTCTTTCACTTGTTTTTTTAGAACAAAAAGTTTTTTGGAGTGGATGTATTAGAGGGAAGTCAAATTCTAGGCCCCTTCAGGTTCTTTAGATTCTTCCCCTTCTTCAGTGGCCTCCTTCTCTGGTGGCTCAACTCCTAACACAGCAAAATTGTCCTCCACCTCCTCTAATCTGACACCCTCAGGAAGTTTGATATCTTTTACGTGAATATTATCGTTAATATCTAATTCAGACACATCTACTTCAATTTTTTCAGGTATAGCTGTTGGCAAACAAACAACTGGTATTATTTCTCTATAAATATTTAACACTCCACCCCTTTCTTCTCCTTTAGACTTCCCAACAGGAACAACAGGCACCTCTACATACACTTCCTCGGAGAGATCAACACCCAAAAAATCTACATGTAAGGCAAAATTTTTCACAGGATCTCTTTGAACATCCCATATCAAGGCATGTTTTGTCTCTAACTCTTCTCCATTTTTTATCTTTAAATCAACTATCTTTGTCTTATGAACCATTGAATAGATCTTTTCAAACTGAGATGTTTTAACTGTCAATAGAATATTTTCCCCTTTATTATTATAAAATATAGCAGGGACATACCCCTTGGCCCTTAGCTTTCTAGCTACACCCTTTCCTTTCCCTTCTCTTTTTTCCACCTCTAAAACAAATTCCCCAACCATTTGTATATCTCCTTAAAAAAATTTCACAGACTTATGTAAATAATACACTTACAGACGACTCATTGTGTATATTCTTGATTGCCTGAGCAATAAGGCCCGCAACAGAGACTACCTCTATTTTACCACATTCTTTTGCCTCTTTAGTGAGTGGTATTGTATCTGTTACTATTAATTTCTCAATATTAGACTTTGAAATCCTCTCGACTGCGGGACCTGAAAGAACTGGATGGGATGCACAGGCTATAACCTTCTTTGCACCATTTTCAAGCAAAGCATCCACAGCAGTCATAAGGGTCCCTGCTGTATCTACCATATCGTCAACAATAATAGCCAGCTTTGATCTTACGTCTCCAATAACATGCATAGCCTTCGCCTGATTCGGCTTGTCCCTCCGTTTGTCTATTATTGCCAGCCCACAGTCAAGCTTCTTAGCAAAGGCCCTTGCCCTCTCCATACCTCCTGCATCAGGTGACACTACTACCTTTTCTCCCTCTATTTCCTTTAAATATTCAAGGAGTACTTTGGATGCATATAAATTATCAACAGGAATATCAAAAAAGCCTTGAATCTGCCCTGCGTGAAGATCTATTGTGAGCAACCTACTAGCCCCAGCAACTGATATAAAATCAGCAACCATCTTTGCACTGATTGGCACACGAGGAATAACCTTTCTGTCCTGCCTAGCATATCCATAATAGGGCACTACAGCAGTAATCCTTTTAGCACTAGCCCTTTTTAAGGCATCTAACATGAGACATAACTCAATAAGATTGTCATTCACAGGCCTGCACGTAGACTGAATTACAAAAACATCACAACCCCTAACATTATCCCCTATTTCTATTCGAATCTCACCATCACTAAAGGGTTTAGCAATTCGTGGAGTTAGAGGACAGCCTAAATTTTCTGCTATGGCCTCTGCTAAAGGCAAATTAGAATTTCCTGTTATTAATTTCAATGTTCCATTCCTACCCATTCTTACTAAATCTTCCTCAGATTTTTAATTAGTTATATAAACCTTATGGAATAAATTTAAGGCGTGATGTAAAGAAGGATTTTTAAAACCCCTTCTTCACTAGCATTATTTAACAGGGGTGGGAGGATTCGAACCTCCGCATCACGGGGCCAAAACCCGTTGCCTTACCACTTGGCTACACCCCTTTATTCACAAATACTCTAATTTCCCTCTGTTCAAAAAATCTTCTTATCTTATTAATTGCATCAAGTTGAGAAAACAATGCAACAAATGATGAACCACTTCCACTCATCACACAAGCCCTAGCACCCAATTTGTAACACTCACATTTAATTTTTAAAAGATCAGGATAAGCCTTTAACACCACACTTTCAAAATCGTTTGACCACCATCTACATCCAAGGTGCGACATGTATTTAATATCAAAGGCATCGATTGTCAAGGAATTGAAATCAAGAGTTTCTCTTTTTTTATCTAGTTCTCTATATGCCCATTTTGTTGAAATACAAAGGGATGGACACAAGACTACTATGTATTGTCTATAGAAATTAACTTGTATCTCCTTAATTTTCTCTCCAATCCCTTGCACAATTGCTGGTTTTGATATTAAAAAAAATGGAACATCTGCACCACACCTTTTGGCTATATCCAATAAAACGTTGTCTTTATGTTCATAATTTAAATAATTTCCCATAAATTTTAAGAGAGTGGCAGCGTTAGAGCTCCCTCCTCCAAGACCACTTCCAATGGGAATATTTTTTTCAAGCCTAATATTTAACCCAGGCCAAATCCCTGTGCTTTGTCCAAATTCTTTATAGACCTTATATAGGATATTATTATTTTCTAACTCTTTTAGATTACACTTTAATTTAAGTCTCTTCTTATCAACCTTTTCAATATAGAGTTTATCATGGGGATTTTTTAAGGGAAGAAAGATACTTAAAAGATTATGGTATCCATCTTCCCGTTTGTCCAAAACTTTTAGGACGATATTTACCTTACAAGGACAGAGTAATTCTACCATAGTATTTCTATTTCAAAGGTATAGTTCTAAAAATTGTCTGTCCTTTTCTTTTTATAAGAAGTAAAAGCGCTCCTTTTTTCTTGGCATCCTTTTCAATTACCTCTCTCAAGTCATTAACTGTATTTAACTCTTTAAAATTTCCTTTTAATAAAATATCGTAAACCCTAATATCTGCTTCATCTGCCTTTGAGCCTTGTTTTACATCTAAGACAAGCAATCCCTTATCACTATCTAGATTATACCTATCAACATCTTCCTGGGTTACTTCTCTAAGTTTCATCCCCAAGATATAGCCTCCATAGCTGCCTGGAATCTCTTCTTCACCCATTGCCATATTTATCTTTCTTTCTCCCAATGTGACCCAAAATTCTTTGACCTTACCATTTCTCCACACAGTTATCTTGGCCTTAGAATGGGGCTTTAAAAGTCCTATTTTTCTAGTTAGGTCGTGTGAATCTGAAACAGGTTTATCATTTACAGCAATAATAACATCACCCACCTTAATTCCAGCCTTATCAGCAGGTTCACCCTTTAAAACCGAGGCAACCAAGGCACCTTTTGGTTCTTTTAGACCAAGGGCCTTAGCTGTATTTATGTCCACATCCTGAATAGTGACACCAAGCCATCCCCGCTTGACCTTTTTATATTTCTTTAACTGCTCAATCACTTGCTTTGCCATATTGCTTGGAATGGCAAAACCAATACCCTGTCCACTGGCAACTATTGCCGTATTTATACCAATAACTTCACCTTTTAGATTTAAAAGGGGACCGCCGCTATTTCCTGGATTTATAGAAGCATCTGTTTGCAAAAAGTTATCATATGGTCCTGCACCTATAACCCTACCTTTGGCACTTATTATACCTGCTGTAACAGTGTGATCCAAACCAAATGGATTTCCTATGGCAATAACCCAATCACCTGGACGCATCTTATCGGAATCTCCAAAAGTTAAATAGGGAAGAGGTTCCTTGGCATCGATTTTTAACAAGGCCAGATCTGTCTCTGGATCAGTCCCTATAATTTTGGCTTTATAAGATTCTTTTCCTCCTTTTAGAATAACTGTTATCTCATCTGCCTTTGACACAACATGATTATTTGTAACAATATATCCATCTGGAGATATAATAAATCCTGAGCCAAGGGCATGTTCTTTTCTCTTTGACTCTGGGATCTCTCCAAAAAATTTTTTAAAAAACTCATTAAATGGATCATTTTCACCAAATGGAGAAAAAAATCTTTTAAGTCTTTTTGAAATCTCAACCACTTTTACAGTACTAATATTCACAACTGCTGGACTCGCCTTTTCAGCAAGCTCACTAAAACTGGGCAATTTATTTGTATCAAAAAAGGCATAAGAAGATGAGGACAAGCCCACAAGACATAAAGAGATAATAAAACAGATCAACTTTCTCATAACACTTCACCTCCAAATCTTTGTATCACTTTATTCTGAAAAAATAAAAAAACGATTTATTATTTCAGCATCCTCATCACGTGCACTGATCTTTAGTTCTTTCACCTTACCTTTACATATAAATTTCCCATCTTTTAAAAATACATATCCCCCAGAGACCACCTTAGAATAGGGCATCTGTTCCCTCATCTCCTCGTGGAGAATCCTCTCAGGAAACAAAATTGGAATAACATCTCCTGAAAAACTCTCAAAAATTAAATACTTCATACCCCCTCCTAACCACCAAATGTTTTTTTAACCAGGTTGCAGGGCTTTATTTATAAGATCTAAAGTCTCTTTTGCATCCTCTTCTTCCAATCGTCTAATGGCAAAACCCGCATGGATAAGTACATAATCTCCCACTTTTACTTCTTCATCCATTAAAAGCAATGAAGCCTGTATTGTTCCCTCTCCAACCTTACAATAGACAACTTCATCCCCGACCTTTTCAACCCTCAAAGGCACAGCTATACACATACCTATTTCCTTAATCCATATTTTCTTCTAATTGACCAAATAACTCAGGTAAATCCTTTGCAACAAAATCAGGACATGCCTTTTTTAGCTCTTCTATTGAAGTATTACCAGTTGCCACTGCTCCACTAAAGACACCTGCTCTCTTTGCACACATAATATCAATTGGATGATCCCCTATCATAATACAATCTTTCTTTTTTATTCCAAGTTTTTTCAAGGCAATTTCAATATGATTGGGATCAGGCTTTACCCGTAATACATCTTCTCTTGGCAAAAACACATCAATTATATCTTCAATATCAGGAAATACCATTTTAACTGCTGGTGTGCAATTTCTGGTGACTACAGCTAATTTTACTCCATTTCTCTTGCACTTATCCAGTATGTTATATGTGTAATCAAAGAGCCTTCCTCGTCTAGCAGCCCTCATTTCCATATCAACGAGTATTAACCTACATCTGGTATTAAATTCTTTGGCCAAATCCCCATCTACTTTTTTAAAATCTTCGGTTAATCTTTCAATACACTCAAGTAGAGGTAAATCAGGGACCTGAATATCTATCCCACAGTCCTCTACAAATATATCCTTAAGTAACAAAATCTTGCGTTTAATCTTATCAAAATTAATGGTCAAATTTGCCAGAGTTCCGTCAAAATCAAAAATTATTCCCTTAAATCTCATAAACAAATACCTTACCCCTAGTGATCAACACACCTTGGGTAAGTTTCTTCTACATTTAAATATGAATAAATTGAATAAAAAAATACTCAATCTCCTCCAGGAGAATTTAATACATAATAGGAAAAAACACAATACAAAAAGGCGGCCTAGGGAGTGATATGTGCCTAAGCCACCTTTGCTATCTTCACTGCACAGACCTTGTATTCTGGAATACCTGCAACTGGATCCAAGGCTGGATTGGTAAGCATATTGGCAGGAGCTTCACTGTAGTGAAATGGCATAAATATCACGCCTTTTCTCGCCATCTCAGAAACCTTTACCTTTGCCCTAACCTTTCCCCTTCTAGATGTTACCTCAACCATATCACCATCTGATAAACCATATTTTGCAGCATCCGTTGGAGATATTTCAACAAAACACTCTGGTGCTATTTTGTTTAATCCCTCCACCCTTCTGGTCATGGTTCCAGTATGGTATTGGAATAAGATCCTTCCAGTTGTCAACCACAGCGGATATTCCTCATCTATTTGCTCAGCAGGTGGGATATATTCAATGGCATGGAATTTACCTTTTCCAATTGGAAATTTTTCTCTATGGAGTATTGGTGTGCCTGGATGATTTTCATCTGGACAGGGCCAAAATAGCCCTTCTTTTTCTATCCTTGCATAGGTTATACCTGCATAAGAAGGAGTAACCTTTCTTATTTCTTCAAAAATCTCTTCAACACTGCTATATTCCATTTTATATCCCATACGAGTGGAGAGTTCGCAAATAATCTCGTGATCTGGTTTGGCCTCTCCTGGAGGATCTATAGCCTTACGCACACGGGATACGCGCCTTTCAGTGTTAGTAAATGTGCCATCTTTTTCCGCAAAAGCTGCAGCTGGAAGGACAACATCCGCAAGCTTTGCCGTATCTGTCAAAAATATATCTTGCACCACTAGAAAATCCACACTCTCTAAGGCCTTTTTAACATGACTAACGTCAGCATCAGAAACAATTGGATTCTCACCAACAATATATAATGCCCTAATTGATTTATCTAATGCCTTTGGAACCATTTCTGTGACTTTCAAACCCACTTTATCAGGCAAGTCACTAACTCCCCATGCCTTAGCCATCTTTTCTCTAATTTCTGGATTGGTGACTGGTTGATAGCCACTGTATACGTTGGGTAATCCACCCATATCACAGGCACCTTGAACATTATTCTGTCCCCTTAAGGGATTAACTCCTCCACCTGGTATGCCTAAATTTCCACACAACATGGCAAGATTAGCGAGGGATTTTACATTGTCTGTGCCTGTTATGTGCTGAGTAATACCCATTGTGTAGCAAATAGCAGCAGCTTTTGCCTTTGCATACATCCTGGCGGCTTCAATGAGTTTTTCCTTTGGAATAGATGTTATTTTCTCCACATATTCTGGTGTATATTTCTCAACAACCTTTTTTAGTTCCTCGAATCCTTCAGTCCTCTTCTCCACAAATTCTTTGTCCAACAAATCTTCTTTTATGATCACATGCATCATCCCATTGATCCATGCTATATCAGAACCTAGATTGGGCCTGAGCCAGATATCAGCAAATTCGGTCAATTTGATCTTTCGTGGATCAACAACAATTAATTTTGCCCCTTTGTGTTTTACTGCCCTCTTTATAAAGGTTGAAATTACTGGGTGATTCTCAGTAGTGTTAGACCCTGTTACTAAAATGACTTCTGCGTTTTCAAGATCGCCAATATTATTTGTCATTGCACCACTTCCAAATGCTGCGGCCAGACCGGCCACTGTTGAGGAGTGTCAGAGACGCGCGCAATGGTCAATGTTATTAGTACCTAAAACCGCCCTTGTAAATTTCTGAAGAATATAATTCTCCTCATTTGTCATCCTGGCAGAAGCAAAAACTCCAATACTATCAGGACCATAATTTGTTTTAATTTCACTAAATCTATTAGCTACAAAATCCAAGGCCTCGTCCCAGGAGACCTCTTTAAACCTCCCATTTTCTTTTATTAGTGGTTTCTTTAATCTATCATCAGCACTAATAAATCTAAATCCAAACCTTCCCTTTACGCATAAAGATCCATAGTTTGGAGCTCTATTGGCACCATTTACCAAAAATACTTTATTATTTTTTACATATAATTCCAGCTGACAGCCTACTCCACAATATGAACAAGTAGTTACGACCTTTTTCATTTCCCACTTTTTTGGACCAAGCCACTCATAGGAAGATTTCAAGGCCCCAACTGGACACGCCTGAACACACTCACCACAACTTACGCAAAAGTTTTCATCAGGTGCAGGTAAAATTGGCTCCTTAAAATCCGCCTTTAATCTTTCAATAATTTTTTTACTCTCAACTCTCGAGTTTTCAAATTCTCCCTCTTCAACCTTTTTTGGTTCTCCATCTACTTGAAAGATCCTTATGGCATTGTTTACCTGCACATCAAAACAGGCCTGAATACAGCGTCCACATTGAACACACTTAGATGAATCCCATCTAATAAAAGGAGTAATATATTTTACAACATATTTCTTTTTTGCCTTTGTAAGATCAACACCTTTTGCACCATATCTAAAGACCAGATCCTGTAGTTCACAACTCCCTGGAATCGGACAAGTAGGACAATCATGATACCCCATTGCAAGTAACTTCTCTAAAATTTCCCTTCTATGAGTAATACACTTCTCACTTTCAGTTAAAATTTCCATTCCATCTTCTGCTTCAGTAACACATGCCCTGACAAGTTCGTCTTTACCTACGATTTCAACAGCACATATGTTACATTTACCAGTGGGAGTTGAACTCTTCTTATAATAACATAAAGTAGGTATGTATATATTATATCTTGTAGCGATTTCTAAAATTGTTTCCCCACCTTTAAATTCACATTCTATACCATTTATTGTGCACTTCATAAGAAGCTCCTTTAAAACAACTAATTAAAGGGACGCTGCCTTTATGGCAATTTCTAAAATCTTATGGGGGAGGATGCCCATGATTAAAGTTCCAGCCAAAGAAATGAGTAAGCCTATGCCATTATATATACTCCCTTTGGGAGACATAATCTCTACTGCTCTCTCTGACCTCGTATACATAACAACTATCACCCTTAAGTAGTAATAAGCAGCCACTGCACTATTTAAAACTCCTATAACCACCAACCACACATACCCTGCCTTTATAGCAGAACTAAAAACTGCAAATTTTGCAACAAAACCACCAGTAGGTGGAAGCCCCATAAGTGAACATAAAAATACTGCCATGCATAATCCTATAACTGGCCTCCGAAATCCAAAACCTTTAAAGGATTCAATATTATCCCTTTGTCCAAGCAAATACTCAACATATATTACAACACCAAATGCACCTAGATTCATAAATGTATAAACTAACAGATAATAGAGTATTGCCCCATAACCATAGTGAGTTCCTGCAACCACAGCCACAAATATATAACCTGCATGGGCTATTGAGGAATATGCGAGCATCCTTTTTAAACTATCTTGTAGTAAGGCACATATATTACCTACTGTCATAGTCAAAACAGCCAATATCCAAAGCAAGGTATTCCACTCTATATTAAATTTTGGCAATGCATATCCAAATATCCTGATAAATACTGCAAATGCAGCTGCCTTAACCCCAACAGCCATATAGGCTGTAATAGGAGTGGGCGCTCCTTCATACACATCTGGCGTCCACATATGAAAAGGTACCAAGGCTATTTTAAAAGCAATCCCACATAGCACTAAAGACGCACCCAATATTAGATATGTATTAGAGGTAACCTGTCCCTCAGATACTATTTTTGCAATCTTTAACAGATCAAGAGTCCCTGTTGCGCCATAGATATATGTTAGTCCATACAAAAAGAATGCTGCTGCAAAAGCACCCAACAGAAGATATTTTAAGGACGCCTCTGTAGAGACCTTTTTCTGTTTTGTGATACCTACCAGAACGTATATACCTAGAGAAAATATCTCTAAAGCCAAAAATACCATAATAAGATTTATAGATTGAATCATGAGAATCATACCTGCTGAGCTAAATAAAAGAAGCATATAGTACTCATTTATCTCAGCTCCATCCTTTGCAATAGCATTTCTAGAAATAAGTATAACTACCAAAGTCGCTATTAGAATAGTAGCAGTCAAAAATAGTGAAAAATTATCGATTATCAGCATATCATTAAATAGCGTGTGCTTTTTAATACCATATAGCACATACAAGCTGAGCATAGCCAGGATAGTGCCCACAATGGCAACACCACTTCCATATCGGCCACTTTCCCGCCTGGCTGTTTCTGCTGAGCCAAGTAATATAATTAGCCCTGAAACCACCAAAATCAAAAAAGGTAAAAATCCAACACTATCTTTAAGATACTGGATTCCTGATATCATGATCTTTCGCCCTTTATAATTTTCAAGATGTTAATACCTGCCATATCCACATGTTTTTTATTTATTTTCTCATATTTTAATACTATGTGCTTTATAGAAGGCTGCATCTTTGATAAAAAGGTATTGGGATGTACACCTATCCACACAATAAATACAATTAGGGGAACCAAGAGACATATCTCCCTTGGGACCAGATCCTTTATCTTTAGATTCTCCTTCTTTGTCACCTTTCCAAACATCACCCTCTGATACATCCATAGCATATACCACGCAGCCAATATAACACCTGTTGCTGCCAAAACTCCCCACCACCATTTGGTCCTAAAGGCTCCAACCATTATCAAAAATTCACCTATAAATCCATTTAATCCTGGAAGTCCTATGGAAGATAGAGTAACTATCATAAATAAGGTGGCAAACATAGGTAGTGGCTTTGCCAATCCTCCAAATTCAGCTATCAGCCTTGTATGTCTGCGCTCATAAATCATTCCAACCAACAAAAAGAGAGCCCCTGTTGAAAGTCCATGATTTATCATCTGAATCATTCCACCACTAAGACCCTGCATATTTAGGGCAAAAACACCTAACATCACAAAACCCAAGTGGCTCACACTTGAATATGCAATAAGCCTCTTTAAATCCTTCTGAACAAGGCACATAAAGGCACCATATATAATTCCTATTATAGCTAATATTGCCATAAGTTGCATAAAATACACAGAAGCATTGGGAAAGAGAGTGAGATTAAACCTCACAAAACCATAAGTTCCCATCTTCAGCAATACACCTGCAAGAATTACACTACCTACTGTTGGAGCCTCAGTATGTGCATCTGGCAGCCATGTATGAAATGGAAACATGGGAACCT
>Ga0256842_1000489_pt1 | contig 35054 bp, 29 predicted proteins | sample 4559240metaG_FD_185973 | JGI IMG/M metagenome (GOLD analysis project Ga0256842, IMG submission 185973) | Hydrothermal vent microbial communities from Guaymas Basin, Mexico - 4559-240 | ecosystem: Environmental > Aquatic > Marine > Hydrothermal vents | place: Mexico: Guaymas Basin | collected...
TTATTCTAAAGAAAACATATTAAAATACTATGTAAATAATGTCAATTTTCCATATTGAGTAAAATGATTTAAATCTGCTTGTAAAATATTTTTCAACAATGAATGTAATAAATTATACAGTTCTCAATTATTATTTTTAATAGCAATGTATCAAACATGAAAAAATCCTTTTGAAAATTTTAAATACATAAAAAATAGATCAAAAATACTTGCAAAATATCTTTGATTAGATACGAAAAATTATAAATATTTACCACCAAGATCAATTAAAGATATATTTCTAAATATACCAGAACCAAAATTAGAAAAAAATTACATAAAATATGCAAAATACAATATAAATAAAAAACGAGAAAAATTAGTAAATAATATTATATCATCAAGTAAAAATTATAGACTTAGCAAATGATTTAAAGATTGTTGTATTCTTATAATGGACAAAAATCAAAATATAAAAGCAATATGAGTATGTAGAAACATTGTAGATTGAAATTATATAAATAGTTGTTTTAAAAAAAGACAAGTATGATCTGCACTTAAACCTTTTATATACTTAAAATCAATGATTGATTTTTGATATACTTGATGAACAATAGTAGAAGATAAACCAGTAACTTTTAAATTAGATAAATATTGATTATATAGCCCTAAAAATTTTGATATGAAATATCATTGAAAAATCCCAATTTCTATAGCATTATGAAATAGTTTAAATATTCCTGCAGTCCTAATGATAAACAAAATTTGAGTATTAAATTTTATAAAATTTATAAATAATTTAAGATTATTTTTATCAGATATAAAAACAAATATTGTAAGAGACAAAAAAAAATTTACAGAAGAAAATTTATGATTATCAGTTGCACTATGAACATATGAATTAAACACTCGAGAATTTGCAAATTTATGGAGAATTTTTTTAGATACTAATTTGCAACTTCAATTTTGATGAAAAAAATTTGTAAAAGCAACCAATGAAATAGTTAATATTTTATCTCAAAACAAAAATAGATTAATAAGTTTTTGATTAGAAAATAATTTAAATAAAGTTTGACGAGCAGTAAAAACTTGAACAAGCAGAAATTTTACTGATTGACGAACATGTTGAGCAAACAAACAAAAATGAATAATTGTATGTGTATGGGCTTGAAATCATAATTGATTATCTATGAAAACTTCTTGAGTAAATACAGCTTGATGGCTACGATCACTTGTCGTAGATTGAATTAAATAATATAAACAAACATAAAAAAATAACTAAAAAATTTCTTCTTGATTTTTTTATTCAAAATAATATAATAGCACTGTAAGAATTTATGTGCTATAATTATAAAATTATAGTATATACTTATAAATTTTATATCATAAATAAATAAACTATGCCAAATTTTAATATTTACACAATTAAAGCCTCTGAAGCTGTTCAAAATGCACACGATTTAGCATTAGAAAATAAAAATTCTAATGTTGATACATATCATTTATTATTTGCTATGATAGAACAAAAAGATTGATATGTTAATATGATATTTAAAAAATTATGAATAGATATTAGCACACTTAAAATAAATTTACAAGATAAAATTGCTTCACTTCCTTCTGTATCATGAAATTATCAAATTTGAATATCATATCAACTAAATTCCGTATTTCAACAAGCAGAACATATTATGAAAAAAATGTGAGATCAATATCTAACAACTGAACATCTTTTACTTGCAATATTAAAAGAAAAAACTGATGTAGCAAAAGAATTTTTATTGCCACTAAACATTTCATACGATACTGTTTTAAAAACAATAAAATTATACAGAAATGAACCTGTTCAAACTCAAGATCCAGAAGCAACTTTAGATGTTTTATCAAAATACGGCAGAGATTTAACATCTCTTGCAGAAGAATGAAAACTTGATCCAGTAATATGAAGAGAAGAAGAAATGAGAAGAACAATTCAAATCCTTTCTAGAAGGACAAAGAATAACCCAGTTTTAGTATGAGATGCTTGAGTTGGAAAAACAGCAATTGTAGAATGATTAGCACAAAAAATAATAAAAGCTGAAGTTCCAGACAATCTACTTGATAAAAGAATTATAGAACTTGATATGTGAGCATTAATGGCTTGAACAAAATATAGATGAGAATTTGAAGAAAGATTAAATGCAATTATGAAAGAATTAGAAAAAGCAAAATGAAAAGTTATATTATTTATAGATGAAATACATACAGTAGTTTGAGCATGAAAAACAGAATGATCAATGGATATGTGAAATATGTTAAAACCTGCACTTGCTAGATGAACATTAAGAGTAATTTGAGCTACAACTTTAGCAGAATATAGAAAATATATAGAAAAAGATTCTGCATTAGAAAGAAGATTTCAACCAGTTTTTGTTGATGAACCTTCTAAAGAAGACACAATAGCAATTTTAAGATGAATAAAACCTTCTTATGAAGCACATCATTGAGTTAGAATTACTGATTCTTCTATTATTGCAGCAGTAGAACTTTCAACTAAATACATTGCAGATAGAAAACTTCCAGACAAAGCAATAGATTTAATGGATGAAGCTGCTGCTAGTGTAAAAATGTGAATTTCATCAATGCCGGAAGAACTTTCAAAAATGGAAAGAAAAATTAGGACATTAGAAATTGAAAAAGAATCTTTAAAACAAGAAATAAAAAAAGAAAAAAATCAAAAAAGGATTGATGAGATTGAAAAAGAATTAGCTAATTTAAGAGAAGAATACAATACATTAAAATCAGAATGGGAATCTGAAAGACAACTTGTTATTGATGCTAAAAAGTTTAAAGAAGAAATTAAAAAATTAGAACATGAAGCAGAAATTGCAGAAAAACAGACTGATTATAATAAAGTTGCAGAAATTAGATATTGAAAAATACCTGAATTACAAAAAAAATTAAAAAAAATTGAAAATAAAATTGAAAATGCCAAAAAAGAATGAAGATTAGTAATAAAAGATGTAGTTGAACCAGAAGATATTGCATATGTTATCTCAAGATGGACATGAATACCTGTAACAAAATTAGTGCAATCTGAAAGAGAAAAGTTAGCTAATTTAGAAAATTATATAAAACAAAGAGTTGTATGACAAGATCATGCAATTAAAGCTGTTGCAAATGCAATAAGAAGAGCAAGAGCTTGACTACAAGATCCAAATAGACCAATTGGCTCATTTTTATTTTTGTGACCAACTTGAGTATGAAAAACAGAGTTAGCAAAAGCACTAGCAGAATTCTTATTCGATGATGAAAAAGCAATGATTAGGTTTGATATGTCAGAATATATGGAAAAACACTCTGTAGCAAAATTAATTTGAGCTCCTGCTTGATATATTGGTTATGAAGAATGAGGACAATTAACAGAAAAAGTTAGAAGAAGACCATATTCTGTATTGCTATTTGACGAAGTAGAAAAAGCACATCCTGATGTATTTAACTTATTACTACAAATTTTAGATGATGGTAGATTAACAGATAGCAAATGAAGAACAGTAGATTTCAAAAATACTATAGTAATAATGACTTCAAATATATGATCACAAGACATAATAGATAAAATGCAGTTAAAAATAAAAGATTGAGATTTTAATACAAAAGAATCTGAAAATATTAGAAAAGAATTAGAAAAAGATTTAATTACAAAATTACAAACATTTTTCAAGCCAGAGTTTTTAAATAGAATTGATGAAATTATATTGTTTAATCCACTATCAGATAAAGTTTTAAGAAAGATAGTTGATATTCAAATTCAAAAATATTCTAAAATGTTAAAAGAAGAAAAAGATATAACAATTACTCTTACAGATAAAGCTAAAGACTTTTTAGCAAAAGTATGACGAGATATAGTATTTGGTGCAAGACCTTTAAAAAGAGCAATACAAAAATATTTATTAAACGAATTAGCACTTAATATTATTGCTTGAAAAATACCTGAATGATCAAATATAAAAATAGATAAGTCTAATACTAGTGAAAAATTAATATTTCAAATAAGCTAAAATATATAAAAATTATAATAACTATTCAACTTAATTAAAATTAAAAAAAAAGGACGAATTTAATCGTCCTGTTTTATTTATAACCAACATAATTATTGATCTTTTTTCTTTACAACAACTTTTTCTTTTTTTTCTACAGAAGTTGGAACTTTTTTAGTTTGCTTAGTTGTTGATTTATTAACTTTTAATGTTGCTCAAGCTTTTCTTCATTTTGGATCTAACAATATAAGTTTTGCTTTAACTTTTTGTCATAATTTTAAAACCTCTGCAGGATTAGAAATAGACTGATTAGAAACTTCTGATAAATGAACTAAAGCATTTATATCGTCATATAATCTTATAAATGCTCAATATGGAACAAATCTTACTACTTCTCATTCAAAAATATCTCATATTTTGAATTTTTTTGGTATAATTTTCCATGGATCTTCTTTCAGTTTTTTCATAGAAAAAGATATTTTTCAATCTTCATATCATATAACTTTTACTTTAACTTTATCTCAAACTTTACCAAATGCATTTATGTCATATACATGTCAATAAGTTATTTCACTAACATGAACTAATCATTCTAATCATCATCATATTGTTACAAATAGACCATAACTTGATACACCTGATATTACTCATTCATAAATATTTTCTACTTTTAATTCTTTTAATATTTTTTCTCTTTCTTCTTTTAAGGCTTCTCTTTCAGAGAAAATTAACCTTTTATTTTCTTCATCTACATTTATAATTCTAACTTTAAATGTTTTTCAAACTAAATCAAGTAAAGCATCAAATATTTTTTCTTGATTTCAATCTTCAACTCTAGGATAATGAACTGGTGCTAATTGAGATAATGGCAAAAATCATTTTATACCATAAATATCTATAAGTAAACCACCAAGATTTGCTTCTGTAGGAATTACTGTCATTACTTCATCTTGTTTTACTTTTGCTAAGAAATCCTCCCAAATTGAATATTGTAACAATTTAGTAACAGATACAATATAATATCATTCATCATCTACCAACAAATTAGGATCTAATAGTTCTGCTTCTATTTTTGCTCAAATAGCTAAATCTGTTCAATTTTTTTCCAAATCTTTAACTTCTTTAGCTAAGATAATACCTAAATATGAACCATCTTCACACGAAACAACAACACCTTTATTCAGATGTTTTACTACTTTACAAGTTACCTTTTGTCATTTTTTAACAAATGGAACTTGTAAATTTTCAAGTGTAAAAGACATAAAATAAAATGTTAAGATATAAATACTGTCGATCTTATCAGTTTCCACCAATAAGTCGTTAGCACGACAATTAAAAACAATTTAATAAATATTTATCATTTCAATTTTAGCTTCTTTATAATAACTTTATAAGAATCAAAACTTTTTTGCTTTAAGTAAGAAACTAATTTTTTTCTCTTAGCAACTTTTTTTAATAAAGATCTTTTAGCATCAATATCTTTATGATTGCTTGCTAAGTGTTCTTTTAATTTTTCAATTTCCCAAGTTAGTATAGCAATTTGTACTTCTGTAGATCAATTATCATTGTCGTGCTTTTTAAACGGTTTAACAAAGTCCTTTAAGTCCTTTTGCATAAATACTATTTAGTAGTTAAAATCATATACCCCCAGTAGGAATCGAACCTACATTTTCCCCTTAGGAGGGGGATGTTCTATCCATTGAACTATAGGGGCAAAACAAACAACAAGAGAAGAATTTTAGTTCTTCTTCTTGTTTAAACCAATTTTGTCTAACAATACATAAATGCTTTTACTATATTTAATATGATTATTATATAATTTTATATATTTTTCCAGAACTCTATCAGCATTTTTTAATATTATCAAGAAACTTTCTTGTTGAAATAACAGTTATTTTTATCTTCCATTAATCTTTTTTACTTTCATAATCAGATATAACTTCATCAATTGTTCATTTGTATAAGAAATAATTTTCAGGAATATTATCTAATTCTCATGATATTATCATTCTAAATGCTCTAATTGTTTCTTTTAAAGGAACATATACTCCTTTAACACCTGTAAATTGTTCAGCTACAAAAAATGGTTGAGATAGGAATTTTTCTATTTTCCTTGCTCTATAAACAGTTAATTTATCTTCATACGATAATTCTTCCATTCATAAAATAGCAATAATATCCTGTAATTCTTTATACTTTTGCAAAATCCTTTGAACCTCTTTAGCTGTATTGTAATGCTCATCTCACAAAATTTTTGGATCTAACAAACTAGACTTACTATCTAATGGATCAACAGCTGGATAAATACCCTTTTCTGCTATTGATCTATTTAATACGATTGTTGAATCTAAATGAGCAAATGTTGTAGCAGGAGCTGGATCAGTAAGATCATCAGCTGGAACATAAACAGCTTGAACAGAAGTAATAGATCACTTGTTTGTAGATGTAATTCTTTCTTGTAAAGCAGCCATTTCAGAAGCTAAAGTCGGTTGATACCCTACTGCAGAAGGAATTCTACCCAGCAAAGCTGAAACTTCAGCACCAGCTTGTGTAAATCTAAAAATATTATCAATAAACAATAATACATCTTTACCTTCTTCGTCTCTGAAGTATTCAGCCATTGTCAAACCTGTTAATGCCACTCTAGCTCTTGGTCCAGGAGGTTCATTCATTTGACCATAAACCATTGCAGTTTTACCAATAACTCAAGATTCTGACATTTCCAAATATAAATCTTTACCTTCCCTAGTTCTTTCTCAAACTCATGCAACTACAGATACTCAAGAATGTTCAGATGCAATATTATGTATTAATTCTTGCATAATAACAGTTTTTCATACTCAAGCTCACCCAAATAGTCATACTTTACCTCATTTTAATATAGGAGCTAAAAAATCTACAACCTTAATTCAAGTTTCCAATATTTCAGGTTTTGTAGAAAGCTCTTTAAATTTTGGAGCAGGCTTATGAATAGGAGATTTCATTTTTGTTGTAAAATTTTCTGTTTCATCAATTGGATCTCATAATACATTAAAAATATGTCATAATACCTCTGGTCATACAGGAACTGTAATAGGAGCTCATGTAGCAATTACAACATCTCATTTTTTCAATCAATCAGTTGATTCCATCGATATTCATCTTACTTTTCCATTTCATAATTGTTGTAATACTTCAATTACAACTTTATCGCCAGCAGAATTTTTATTCTCCACCTCTACAGCTTCATATATTTCTGGAACTTTATCAAAAGACATTTCAACAACAACACCATGCACTGCTGTAATTTTACCCTTATTCATAAATTAATTAATTAAAAATATAAAGTTTTTAAATATATATTTTTTTAAACTTGTTTTTCAACTAATAATTTTTTTATTTTTTTATAACAAAACTTTTTTAAGTATAACCTTATATTATTTTGTTAGATAGATATATAAACTAATTAAATCCTATTATTAATAACTCACTATATAAAAAATTAATTAAACTTTGTCTTGAAAATTAAAACAAATAATTTAAGCTTAATAAATAACATAAATTATGTTATGTTTTTATATGGGTTATTAAATAATATGTTAGAAGAAAAAAAAATTATTGAATTACCTGAAGATTTATATAATGCATTACAAGAGCTAAAACAAGTATTCTCACAACTTACATGAGAAGAAATAAAAGAAGATTCAGATGTAATATGAATATTAGTTTCAGGATTTATAGATAGTATGCAAGAACTTCAGGAACAAGATAATCAACAAAACCAAAACATTATCACAGATGGAAAATAGCATATCAGTCCTAAAGGACTGATTTTTTTGACAAAAAAACTTAAATAAATAAAATTTTTTTGTTTAATTTTTTAATAATTCTTAATGAATTTTTTAAAAGAACGAGTTAAAAATACACTATTATTAGATCCAGATACTAAAAAAAAACTAGAACAAGTAGAATGGGATAAAAATATAAAAAAAATAGTAAAAAATATATATGATAAATATTGAGAAAAAGAAAATAAAATATTAAATGATTTAAAATGAAAAATGATTTATGTTTACATAGATGGAATTAAACATATAGAAAAACAAAATAAAAACAAAGAATTAGAAGAGTTAAAAAAAATGACAGAAAAGTTAAAAAATATTTAATTTATAAACAAAAATAAAAATGTGAGCAGATATTAAAGAAACAAGAATATATGAAAATATAAACTCAAAGGAAAAATTAAAAAATATAAAAACAACTGAAGCAAAATATTTATCTGAAAAATTAGAAAAATTAGAAAAAAGGCTTAGCAAGCTAGCAAATAAAAAAGAGATAGATAATTTTTTAGTAAAAAATTTAAACGATTATTTAAAATGAATATATTGATGTGAACTAAAAAATATTAATAATCAATTAGTATTAATAGTCGATGAATCTCATAAAAAATCTTTAAAAGACTTAAACACTAAATTAAATATAAAAATAAATAACAAATGAACAGAAATTTTTTTAGATGACGACAAAAATAATAAAATGTGAAAATATGAAATTTGAGTTAAAATTGATAAAAATTGAGCTATATCAAATTCAATATATGTTTCAACAAAAGAAACTGAAAGTAATAAAATAAATTATATCCTATGAAATGATATTTGAGAAATTGTTTATAGAAATTGAAATACTTATTATAAAGTTAAAAACTGAAAATGAATAAAAATAAATATGTTTTTGTGAGCAATTTCAACTGAATATTTAAATTGAATGAATAATAATGAAATAAAAAATAATATTAAAACATTATGATACAAAAAAGAAAACTGAATATATAAATTTACATATTTAAAAAATTGAGAAAAAAATTGATACAAATTAATAGAAAATGATCGAGATAAAATATTTAAAACATGAGAGATTATAGATATATCATCATTATCTAATGCGATTAAAAAAGAAACTGTTAATACTAATTATACAAAAAAACATAAAGAAACTATTAAAAATAGTAATCGATGGTGAAGGACTTATTTTGATTGAAATCAAGAAATATGGGATATACCTGATAATATGGCAATAGATTATGAATGATATACATGAGTATATAATAATTTAAAATGAAACCAAATTTCAATATGAGCAAAATGAAAATACGATTTCAGTAACGATAAATTTTGAAAAAGATGAGATAATAGTTTTTCAATTAAAAAAGAAATCAAATTATATGATTGAACAAGTGCATATTTAATTGCTTGAGAAATTCCATTATCAAAATTTTCTATAGATTTAAGCTCTATCGAATGAATAAAAAAGTCATTTGAATGAAAATATACAGAAGCACGGTTAGCCAAAAAAACTAAAAATGGTATGAAAATTATAGAAGTTTGAGATAAAAATGCACATACAATTACAGAAACTAATGATAAAGTAGAAAGATGAAAAGACAAAAATCATCCAATAATTTTAGAAAGTAATAAATATAGCTTTTATTGAAAATTCAAATGAGAAATTACATTTGATATTAATAAAGATTGAAAAACAATTAATATAAATAATATTTGAGATGAAATAACAAAAGATAATTTTGAAAGTATTTTTTGAGCTAAAAAAGTCTATTTTAATGTAAAAGATAAGCTTTTAGAATTAAAAATAAATGAAAAAGATTGAAAACTTGATTGTAATATATTATGAAATTACACTAAAGAAAAAACAAACATTATGTGATTAGATATATATTTATGAAATTTAATTTGAATTAATATTAATAGAAACTTAAACATATTAAGTTTTTCAGAAATGATTTGATGGTGAAAAATATCATGACAACTTGATAAAGACAAAAAATGAAATGTAATATTTAAATTAGATGATAATTACAAAATAAACAAAAAAAATATAATTATAACTTTGCCCAGTAAGAAAAAATTAAATGCTTCAGATATACAAGAAACAGCAATTAAATGATTATTATTATTGTATTACAAATTAGTTAAAAAGCATAAAGATTTTGATACTTTGTATATAGATAACTATAATTATGTAATATCTCCAAATAAAGAAAAAAATATATCTTGAAAAGAATATGAAAAAATACTAAAAAGTATTTATGATAAAGAAGAATATAAGCAATTTTATAACAAAGATAAAAAATTTATATTCAATAAAATAAAAAATGAAATAGAAAATATTTCAGAAAACAATAACATTGATTAATAGTTTATTTACTAAAATAAAAATATGTTAAAATTAGAAGAATTTGAAAAATTAGAAAAAGAAAAAAAAATAACCATATTAATTGATCTTTTAGAACCATTTAATAATGGAAAAGATTCTATATTTGGTAATTTATATCAATTAATAAAAGTTTCTCATAAAGAAATACTAAAAGATGATTTACTTGATATAACATATAAAATTTTTTATAAATTAGTTAAACTAGAACAAAAGAAAATCAAAGAAAAAGAATTAAAAAAACTAGAAAATCTACATAAAAAACTTAAAAATATAAAAGAAGAAGAAAACAAATATAAGGAAGAAATTGATAGTATTTTAGATTCACTTTAAAGTATGAATAAAAACGATAAAATAGCTTGTTTATATTCTAAAGGATACACAAAATCAGAACTAAAGAAAATGAAAAAATTTCCTGAATGTGAAAAAGGTTTTTTTGATTTTTGTGATAAAAATAATATTCATTATATATGTTGAAATGATATTTTTTTAAAAAAAACAAAACCATTACCATACATATTGTATTATTTATGAAATATAAAATTATTAAATAAAAAAATTATATGAATAGTATGACCAAGAAAAATAAATAATTTCATATCACATTGTCTAGAAATATTTTTTGAAAATATAAAATGAAAAGATGTCGTAACAATATCTTGAATGGCTCCTTGAACAGATCAATATGCTCATAATTTATCTTTAAAGTATAAAATTCCCACAATAGCAGTGCTTTGAGTGTGACTTAAAACAGCTTTAAATAGCAATTATAGAAATAAAATAAACAAAATTATAGACAATCAATGACTCGTATTATCTGAATTTAGATTAGAACAAGATTGAGAAAAATGGACATTTCCGCAAAGAAATAGAATTATAGCTTGATTAAGCAATTTTTTATTTGTCCCACAAGCTAGCAAAAAATCTTGAACCCTTATAACCGTTAATAAAGCTATCGAATATAATATTCCAACATATAGTTGTTTTTCTCAATATGATGATGAGTTTTGAAAATGAACAAATGAACTTATAACACAAAATAAAATTACATGAATACACGATTTTAATAAATTTTTATCTGAAATATCTGAAAAATTTTCATTAAATATACTAAACAATTGAATAAATATTAATTTAAATAAAAAAGAAGAAAATGTATTAAATCATATAATTTCATGAAATAATAGTTTAGAAAAACTAACTATATCAACTTGATTAGAAATAGCTGAACTTATAAATATTATAAGTAGCTTAGAATTAAATTGAATAATATATGAACAAAATTGAGAATATTTTTCAAATTAAAAAAAGAGCATAAAATGCTCTAAAATATATTCAATAAAAAATCAAATTATTTTTCATTTTCTTCACTTGTTTCTTCTTCATTATCACTTTCTGTATTTTCTTCTTTTTCCTCTTTTTGCTCTGAAGGATTGTATACAGTAACTATAACTTCAGTTTCATCTGAAATTATTCAAACATCTTTTCATAATTTTACATCTCAAACTGAAATGTTATCTCAATCTTTTAACTCTGATACATCAACTTTTATTTTATGAGGAAGTTTTGAAGGTATAGCCTCTACTTCTATTTTATCTGTAATAATGTCAGCTTCTAATCATTGTTTTTGAAGTTTCTCAACTCATTCTAAAACAACTTGAACAGAAGCTTTAACTTTTTCTCAAGCTTTAATAGCTAGAAAATCAACATGTATTAACATATCTTTGACTGGTTCTAATTGATATTTATATATCAAAACCATTTGCTCAAAATCTTCTCATTTCAATGTAATTGGTGTAGAAGATCAAGCTTTTTTATAAAGTTTTATAAAATCTGTTTTCCTAAATTTAATCAAAATATTGTTTTTTAAATTTTTTCAATAAACAATACCAGGAACAAATCATTCCTTAATAATATCTTTTACTTTTCAAGATTGTCTTTTTTTTACTTCTAATTCCATAATATAAAAATTAATTTTCTAAAACTTTTAAATGAAAAAATATTTAACTTATTTTTTTCTCTTTAACTTCTTTTTTTTCCTCTTTAATTTTATTTTCGACATTTAATATAGGTTTTTTTTCAATAATTTTTCATCTTTCAGAAGATCTTTCTCATTGCAATAATGACTTAAGTCTAGCAGCTTTACCAATTTTATTTCTTATAAAATATAATTTTGCTCTTCTAATTTTTTTCTCATCTAACAGAACTATTTTTTCTATAGATGTTGAAGATAATGGATATATTTTTTCAACTGTAATTCATAAAACTTTTCATCTAACAGTAAAACTACCAGTATGTAAATTAGGATGTTTTACCTTTATAACCAATCACTTAAATCTCCATATTCTTTCATTATTACCTTCTTTTATTTTTTCATAAATTTCTACTTCTTGACCAGGTTTTACATTCCAAACTTCAGCATTATTATATACTTGAGCTAATTTTTTTATTCTTTCAAAATTCATTATTTAAATAATTTAATATACTAAAATTATTTCTTTATCTTATTTTCAGCAAGTTTTGCCTTCCATTTTTTTTGTTGTTCTATCATATTTCTTGTTTCCATAACAATTTTCTTTTCTACTCTAACCAAAGCTTTTTTTAGCTTATGTCTTCTTTTTGTAGTAAGTCTTGGCATAAATTTATGCATTAAAAATTAAAACAAATCACATTAAAACATTATCTACTTTGTATCATTTCGTCTGTAATACCATATTTTTTAAATTTAATTCTAACTTTTTCAATTGCATTTTTTAACCATTTTGTTTCTCACTCAATTTCAATTCTTTTCATTAATTTATTATAATGAGAAATAGCATTTTCATATTTTTTTCAAGATACAGTTTTTTTCTTATTTGGATTATACCAAATATGTTTATGCTTAACTCTAATTCAATTACCCATTATATTTAAGATTTAAACATTTAAAACAACTATTTAACATATTTAGCCAGATATGCAAATGCTTTATTAGCCTCTGCCATTTTATGTGCTTCTTCTTTTCTTTTAACTGCAGATCATTGTCAAGAATATGCAGCCAAAAGTTCTTCTGCTAACCTCTTATACATAGGAGATCATTTTTTACTTCTAGCAGCATCTAAAATCCATTTTGAAGCATAAAAAAACTTTTTCTTAGAAGGAACTTCTAATGGAATTTGATATACAGCTCAACCAATTCTTTTTGACTTAACCATAATATTTGGAGAAGCATTTTCTATAGCTTGTTCCCAAACAACCATAGGATTTGGATGTCAATTTTTTTTAATTTCGTCAAATGTATCTTTCATTATTTTTCTTGCTAATAATTTTTTTCAATTTTTCATAACATAATTTACAAATTTTTCAAATTTTTCTGTGCTATCATACGGAACATAAAATGTAGATTTTTTAAATTTTTTAGACATAATATTAACAATTAACTTAATAAATTTTCCCTTCTTCTTCCATAATGGATCAGCTTTAAGAAGAAAGTACTCCTACTATAAAAGTAGAATAATTATTTCCCTTTTTTAACTCAATATTTTGATCTTCCTTGTTTTCTTCATTCAACAGGATTTGTATCATAAACACCTCTTACAATTTTGTATTTAACTCAAGGAAGGTCTTTTACTCTTCAACCTCTAACTAAAACAACACTGTGTTCTTGTAAAGTATGTTTTTCTCAAGGAATATAAGCAATGACCTCATGTCAATTTGACAATCTAACTTTTGCAATTTTTCTTTGTGCAGAATTAGGTTTTTTAGGACTTGCAACAGTAACTTTTAAACAAACACCTTTCTTAAGAGGAGATGGCAAATGAACAATTTTATCATTTTTAAGAGTATTAATCTTATACTGTAATGCAGGTGTTTTTGACTTCTTAATTTTTTTTTCTCTTCATTTTCTTACAAGCTGATTAATTGTAGGCATAATATTTTATCAATAAAATAAAAAAACTAAAGTCCTATCATTTATACAAAATAATAACTTAAAATCAAGTCAAGTTTTTTATTTATAAATTTTCAACCAAAAAGCCCAATAAAATTAGCAAAAGATTAATCATTATTTCACTTGACATTTTCATATCATAACTGTCAACAAGCTCATTTAATTTCTTCTCACATGGTATTTCTTATTGTAACTGTAATTCAATTTTTTTCTAAATATTCTTTAAATTTAATAATATTTTCCCAAGATGATGTTTTATAATCAACAACTGGATTTTCGTTATAAGGAATTAAATTAACATGAGATAATCTATTTTTTAGTAACTTTACTAAATATTTAGCCTCATCTTTTGTATCTGTTAAATTATCTATCATAATATATTCATAAAAAATTCTATTATCTGTTTTTTTTACGTATTCATCTAGAAGAAGCATTAAATCATTTAATTTATACTTAGAAGAAATTGGAATTATTTTTTCTCTAGTTATTTGATTTGCAGAATGAAGTGAAACAGCTAACTTAACATTAATATTGTCATTTAATAATTTTTTTATTCAAGGAATAATTCAAGAAGTTGATATTGTTATATGCCTTTTAGACAAATTTAATTTTTTTTGATCAAGCATAAAATTTATAGATTTTTTAACATTTTCATAATTAAGCATTGGTTCTCCCATTCACATAAAAACAACATTTCTTGTTTTAAACAAAGTTCAATCTTCTTTTTTTCAATACTTATTTTTTATATAATTATTTGCTCGCAATATTTGTTCAATTATTTCAGTCCAATCAAGATTGTCTATAAATCACATTTTTCATGTAACACAAAATTTACATCATACTGCACATCAAATTTGAGAACTTAAACATATTGTTATTCTATTAATTTTATTATTTAAATACTTATCTTTATGATACATAATAACAGTTTCAAAAGTCAATCATTTTTTTGTTTTAAATGCTATTTTTGTTGTATTTTCTGTTTCTAAAATTCTTTGAGGATATAAACTTACAATATAAAAATTATTATTTAATTCATTTCTAAATTCTTTTGGTAAATCTGTCATATCTCAAAAATTAATTATAGAATTTTTGAAAATATTATGATAAATTTGCCTAATTCTATAAGGTTGTATTTTATAATCTTTTCTAAAATTATCAAGTTGTTCGTAATTAAAAATACTATACATTTTGATCTATTATTTTTTTAAAATCATCTACAGCAATTTGTAAATCATCATTTAAAATATTATAATCATAATTACTTTTTTCATTAAGTCGTATTAAAGATTCTTCAAGTCTAATTTTAAAAGATTTTGAATTATATGTTTCTCCCCTTTTTAAAAGTCTTTTTTTTAAAGTATCAATTGATGGAGGAAGAATAAATATAGTTTTAATTTTATAAGTATTATTCAGTTTATTTTTTAGTGTTTTAACTCATTGAGGATCAACAATATAAAGTGGTTGAATAGATTTGTCTATAATTCTATTCAATTCTTCATATGTAGATCAATAATAATTATTATAAACTTTAGCATACTCTATCAATTTATTCTCATTTATTAATTTTTTAAAATAATCCACATCAACAAAATAATAATCTTTTCAGTCAATTTCATAATCTCTCATATTTCTTGTAGTAGTTGTAATTATTTTTTCTATATTTGAATTAGGATAATATTTTTTAAATTCTTCATAAAGTGTTGTTTTTCATACTCCTGAAGGTCAAGATAAAATAAAAAGATTTTTCATAATAATATTTTAAAATAAAAAATATTGTAATATACAAAAAAGAAGGCAAAAAGCCTTCTATAATTATTAATTTATAACAACAATTTTCTTACATCATCCATAACAAACCTTTTAAAAATTTTTCAGTCAGCTGTTTTTAGCATAAATCACACATCATCATTTTTTTCATCTATAACAATTTCTCAATTTGTCAAATGTATATCACTTATATTAACTCATTTTCATAATTTTACATTAAACACATTATAATTAGTTTTTGATACAACATACATCAACAAATTATACATATCTTTTTTGTCAAATTTTTCACCAGAAAAATAATGCAAAATCTCTAAAAATTTTTCATCAATATCTTTTAATACATCAACAAAATCATATAATCTTTTTCAATATCTATCAAGCAAAACATACATTACATAAATATAATTTACTACTATCTTTTCATCTCCTACATACTCAACCAATCATTTATATATTATATCCATAACAAATCAAATACAAATAAAAAACTATTTATAATTTTTAATATTCTCTATATATTTTCTTACAAACTCATCTTCTTCTCAAATTAATTTTTGATATATAGCTATAACAGACTGTTTAACCGCCTTTTCTCGGTTTTTTTCCAATTCTTCTTTTTCTACTTGTATTTCTATTTTAGCTTTTTCTATAATAGATTGTTTTTCTCTTTCAGCCTGCTCAATTATAGAAGACTTTATTTGTTCTGCTTCTTCTTTTGCTTGTTGAATTAATTTATTTTTATGTTTATTTCATTCTTCTATTAACCTCTTTTTTTGTTCTTCTGCTTCTTTAAGTTTTTTTTGTAGTATTTCATCAGCATTTTTAAACTGCTCCAATATTTTTTTTCTTTTTTCAACAGCCTTAACTATAGGAGCAGATAAAAAATAATAAAATACAGCAAAAAATATTACTAAATTAAGAAGTTGTATTCATGCATTAATCAACATAACTGACATATTAATATTTTCCATGCTTAAAATAATTTTTAACTAAATTTGTAATACTATGATGCTTTACCAATCAACATAAATGCAATAACAAATGCATAAATAGAAGTAGCTTCTGCCAAAGCCATAGCTAATATAGCATAAACCATAGCTTTACCAGCAACTTGAGGATTTCTTGCTAAAGCATCCATTAATCCTCTACCAGTCAAACCAATACCAACACCTCAACCAATTACACCAATAGCAGCTAAACCTGCACCAAGTAATGCCATATCCATTTTAAATTTTTATTAAATAATAAATACAATACTGTGCATTAAGCACAACACTATAAAACAAACCAATAATCCAAACACAATATATTTAATTAAGTTTGGATACAAAATGTTTTAATAGTATAATTTAATGAGATTCTTCTGCTAGCTTAAAATACACCATAACTAACAAAGCAAACACAAATGCTTGAAGAAATCATACCAACAGTTCCATTGCTACAACAAGTAATGGAGCAAGAAATGGAACTTTAGCAATAGATATAGTAGCATACACAATTAATGTAAGTAGAACAACTCAAGCAAATATATTTCAGAATAATCTCAAAGTAAGTGATAATATTTTAGTAAATTCTCATACAAATTCAAGAAACCCTATAAATAATCATATTAATACATCAAAAATTTTTACTATTACCCATAACAATGTCTTAAACAAATTTCACTGTGGTTTATTTCAACTTATACCAACTCATTTTAAAGGAAAATATTTTTCTACAAAATGTAATTTTTGCATTTTAAATCAATACACTATAGCCCACAATACACCAAAAACTGCTAACATTCAATTAAATATAATATCTGTTGTAACTGGCCTTACATATTCATGCAATACTGGCACAACAGTAGCAAAAACATCAAAAAACAATCACAATATATTATTCCACAATATGTATACAAATAAAAATAATACATATATTTTTACAGAAAATGGAACTTTTTCAGATACAGATCAAAAAAATTTATTCATTCATTCTATACTCATTTCTACAATAACAACAAACAACGATTCACTGTTTTTATTTTTTACAAAATTAAATATTAATATAAAAATAATAAACAATAACAACGATATTAAAGAAGTTATTAATGTTTGACTTAATAGAAATCATCCTACATTAATATATTCAGGAAACATCCCCGGCAAATGCATTAGCATAAAACTTATATAGTAAATTCATTATCTTTCTTGTATAATGTTTTTACATTAAAAATCAACTAAAAAATTCAAGTGATAAATTTTCAACCAAAAAGTTCATTATTTTTTATAATTAAGTAATTTTAGGAAATACTAAACTTCATAATATATTAAAAACTTCTTTTCTTGGAATATAACTAAACATATATTTCCAATTTTTTCATATTAGGTTATTATCAATAGCCCATTTTTCATAATTAGAATACCATTTTTTTCAAGCATTATCTTTCAAATTTCCAAACACTCTTCACAAAATAGCTAAAAATTGAACTCATGTTACAAATTTCCAAGGATAAAAATAATTTCAATCTCAGTGTATAATATCATTACATACTACAAAATTAAGTGATTTATAAAACTCTTCATCTAGATTTTTTAAATCATTAAAGTTTTTATTACAAGACTTATCAGAAAGATTTAATAATCCAGCTTTTGATAATCTATATAAAATTAATGTAAATTGATATCTTGTTAATGGTAAATCTAATTTTAAATCACCTGTTATTTTAATTATTCCTGCATTTTGAAATGCTTTTATATAATTATTTCATTTTAATTTTAAATTTCAAATAATAGTATCTACTAAATCTGTATCATTTTTACTATTAGATTTCTTGTTATTCTTAATTGCATTGCTAGTAGTAGATATTTTTTCTTTATTAGAATTATTTGTATTATTTGTATTATTAGTTAATTCAGTTATTAAATCTGATACTATATCATCATCTGTATCGTTAGTAGTATTAGTAGTATTAGTGTCAGTATTATGATTAATAATTTTATTATTTAAATCAGGTTTTTTATAATTTTCTTGTAAAAATTTTCGTGGATCTATTGTATATTTTTTTATTTTTTCTAAATACTTATTATAATATGGATGAAAATCTGCATCTTTATCTATTTGAAAATGTAAATGATTTCATTTAGAATTTCATGTATTTCCACAAGTCCCAATTATTTGTCAATTTTTTATATTATCGTTCAACTTAACATTTATTGTATCTAAGTGAAGATAACAAAAATACAATAATTCATCATTTATTTTAGTTTGAACCACAACACAATTTCAATATGCAGTTTCTTTTTTATTATAATCAAAAATTTTTATAACTTTTCCATCAGTAAATGATTCTATAGGAGTTCACCTTGGCATAACCAAATCAATACCATGATGAGTTCAACTATCATATTTCCATAAACCATATTCACAAGTTCGTCAAGTTTCAAAAAACAATTTCGTATTTACTAAAAAATCATCAAATTCAACAAATCTGTCTCAAATAGATACAGGAGGTAAGTTTTCTTTTTTAGCTTTTTCTTTTATCTCATTTAATCATTCGTAAACTAATCAATTAATTTTTCAGTATTTTTCTAATATTTCATTAGATATAGCACTTAAATAAGTTTTTAAATCAATCCAAAGATAAGGATTTTTTTTATAATCGTAATTAGAAGATTTTTTATTATCATAATAAGGAACTAGCATAATTATTATAAATAAGAAATAAATATTCTTAATATTAATAATTTTTTATTTTTTTTCAAAAAATAATACAAAACAAAAAATAAGAATTTATTTAAAAATTATTAAGCTATATAACTAATAACATTATTTTCTCTTATTGTAACTATTTTTATAGTTCATGGGTAATCCAAATTTTCTTCTATTTTTCATTTAATCTTTTTATTTAATTCATAACTTTCTAAATCAGAAATTTTTTCTTCATCTACAAAAACCCGTATTTCTCTTCAAGCTTGCATAATATATACTTTTTTTGTTCATTCTATATCTTTTATAAGATTTTCCAATGAATTAATTCTTTCTATATACTGTTCAGAATTATTATTTCTTGCTCATTCTCTTCAAGCTGAAATAGCATCTGCAGCAGCAACTATTCGACTAATTACAGACGACTGAGGAACTTCAAAGTGGTGTGATTCAGCAGAATTAACAATTTCTTCAGAAAATCAATATTGTCTTAATATATTTGCTCAAACTATAGCATGAGATTCTCAAGAATTAACATCAATTTTTCAAATGTCATGTAATAATCATGCTTTTTTAGCTAAAAGTCAGTCAAATCATAATTCACTTGCTAATAATTCTGAAATTTTAGCAACCTCTTTACTATGCTCGAGCAAATTCTGTCAATAAGAATATCTTAATTCAAATTTTCAAATATATTCTAATATTTTTGGTTGCATCATAGGAATACCAAGTTCTAAAAGTGTTTCCTTTCATATTTCCATTAATATATCAGGTAGTTCTTCAGAAGTTTCTTTATAATATTTTTCTATATAAACAGGATTTATTCTTCAGTCTTTAATCAACTTTTCTAATGTTATCTTAGCTATAAATCTTTTTTCAGGATCAAATGATGATATTTTAACTATTTCAGGTGTATCATCCATTGTTATATCAACTCAAGTTGTTTTTCTAAAGAATTGTATATTTCTTCATTCTCTTCATATAATTCTTCATTTAAAATCTTCCGATGGTAAATGAACAGTATCACTTACAAATTTACTAATTCAATTTGTTGCAACACGATAAATTGTCCTAGCTATTATATTAGATGCTTCTTTTTTAGCACTTTCTTGATATTGAGTTTTGATTTTTGATATTAAACTTACAAGATCTGATTCATATTCTTTTTTTATATCAGAAAATACTTTTTCTTTTGCCTGATCTGGTGTTAATTGTGCTATAGCAAAAATTTTCTCTTTTTCTTCATTAATAAGTTTATCAATTTCTTTTTCTTTTTGTAACATTTCTCTTTCTTGATTAATCATTTCTTTTTCTTTCTTTTCAATATTTTTCATAATATTACTTGCTTGTTTTTCTGCTTTTTCAATTATTTGTTCAGATTTATCTCTGGCTTGTTTTATTATCTCATCAGATTGTTTATTAGTTTTTTCAATTATACTTTGCAAATCTTTTTGTTTTTTTTCAAGTATATAATCATAAATAAACTTACCTATTAATCATCATAACACTATACTCATAATTATAATCATTAATAACATAGATGGTCACAAATTTATACTTAAATTAGTCATATATTTAAGATATTAAAAAATAAATAATATTACAACAAATTAAATTTTTAGAATAAATTATATAAATTAAAATTATAGCTAAGAAGCTATTATTTTAGTTCAAGAAAAATGAGTTGTTCATATTTTATCAATATTAACAATTTTTGTTACATAAATATCAAGTCATTCATCTTTTGCTAAAGCAATAGCACTTTGATCCATTATTTTCAATCATTTTTGCAATGCATCATTAATTCATATAATATCATATTTTATAGCATCACTATATTTTTCCGGATCTTTATCATATACTCAATCAACTTTAGTTCATTTAACCATAAAATCACAATTCAATTCTAAAGCCCTCAATACTGCTGCTGAATCTGTTGTAAAATATGGATTACCAGTTCAAGCAACACATATAACAACCCTTTGCTTATTTAAATGTTTCAATGCTCTTCTTCTTATAAATGTTTCAGCAACTCTTGGAATTTCTAATGCTGACATAATTCTTACTTCATTTCAATTTTTTTCTATAGCATCTCAAAGAGCAACTCAATTCATTATTGTTGCTAACATTCATATATAATCAGCAGTTCATCTATCCATACCATTAGCAGCTCAAGCTACTCATCTAAATATATTTCATCATCATATAACTATAACTATTTGTATATTTGCATATTTACTAAGATATACTATTTTCTTTGCCAATTCATTTAAAAAATTTACATCTATTCAATATCAATTTTTATCAGCTAGTGCCTCTCAAGAAAGTTTTAATAATATTCTTCTTGGATTAGACATAAGATTAACTTAATACTAAATTAATAGTTTCATTGTCACAATAAATAAAGCTTAAAATACTATAATAATTCTTAAATAAAACAAGCATTAATCACTATACTGATAGTATTACAAAAATCCAGACAAAATAAAAACAATTTGAAAAAGGATTATAATATATATTGTGCATTTTGCTAAAATTCCTATTCACATTTTCATAAAATCTCTTTTGACAAAAAAGTAAAATTCATTAAAATTAAGTAGTAAAAACTTGTATTTATTAATATTAACTTTTTCATAAGTATTTATAATACAAAAACAAAAAATGGAAATAAACACTAATCTTTGTGAAAAAAAAATTATTGATTATTTGAAATTAAATTGATTTACCACAATAAAGAAATCAAATCTTATTGATGTTTTTTCTGAATCTTTCAAAACAACACCAACATTAAAAACTAAATGCTATATTTTATTAAAAAAAAATTACTGATCTTTAAATAATATTGTCGAAAGAATTAATTTAAAATTAAATTATACTGATAATATACATTCTGCTGCATATGAAAAAGTCGATTCGAAAATAGATAATACAAAAATAGACAGAAAATATGTTGAAGATGAATATGCTAATACTCAAAAAAAATATCATACTTCAGAGCAAAAAAATGTAAAAAATGAGCATCAGGAATGATTTTTTATTCATAGTCTTAAAATCGTATGAATAATAATATTATCTATATTTTTAATAATAGTTTTTCTTAAAGTAATAAAATATATAATTTCTTTCATATATGATGTATTTAATAAGCATAGAATGATTTATATGAAAGTTATATTGCCTAGACTAGATACAAAATTAGATAGAGAAAGAGAAAAAGATATTTCTAAAGATATGAAAGAAAAGATTTCTAGAATGGCACAGGTATACAGGTGATTTCATAAAATATGATCTTTATCAGTAATGGATAATATACTAACATTTTTTTTTGATAAGGCTAAAGTTGATTTAGCTTATTATTATAAAAAGTGAGAATTATATTTTATTGTATGAACATATCCTGAATATCAAAAGGTTTTAGAATCTAATATATCTGCTCAATATCCTGATTGTGTAATCGAAGAAATTCAAAAATTTAGTCCTATCTCTTACAAGCACAAATATGTTTCTGTTATTCCTTTGCAAAGTATTAAAAATAATGTTTTTCCTATAAGAACATTTAAACAACTCGAAGATGATCCAATTAACAACATTTTAGATACAGTATCAAAAATATCTAATGAAGATCAAATTACCATTTTAATGAGTTTAAGACCTTATAAAGATAAGTTTAATACACAAGCTAAGTTAATTGCGGATAAACTTTATAAAAGAGAAATAACATATGATCAAAAAATTAACTTTTGGAAAGTTATTACAAAACCTATTAATTTCTTAGTTAATTGACCTTCCGATAAGATGATTAAAAGAATGAAACCTTGAGCAATAGAAGGTGATGCTTATACTAGAATGACTAAAGCAGAAGAAGAAGCTATTAATACTATGGCAGATGAAGCCTGAAAACCAGCATTTTCATCTAGCTTGTTTTTAATAGCTTGTTCTGATTATAAAGATAGAAATAAAGGAGATTTAAATGCATTAGTTTCTGCTTATACAGTTTATAAAGATGAATATAATAATGCACTAGATCAACCTGAAGTTCTTGCTGATATGTTTGGTTGGTTTTTTGTTCCTATGTGGAAGTTTGCAGTTAATTTTTCTTTGTTATGATTTTTTGCAAAAACAAATATTTTTACAATAAACGAGTTAGCTAGTTTATTCCACTTTCCTGATTGAGTTTTTAATAGATCTCCTGCAATTGTTCGGGCAGAATATAAAATGTGTGAACCTCCTAAAAATTTAATAATTCCTAAAGAAGAAAATTGAAAAGTTCTTACTTGAGTTATTGCAGAAGCTTATAAATGATGAAAATTAAGTAAAATATTTGCGAATATTAAACATAGCACTATATGAAAAAAACTTGTTGAAGAGACAATAAAAGATTGAAATAATTGAGAAAAAACTATAACTAAAGAAAAAGTTTGAATTAAATTGTATAAAGATGCTGTTTTACTTTGAGTATCTGTTTATAAAAATCAATATAGACCAGTTTACATAAAAAGAAAAGATAGAACTAGACATCATTATATTATATGAAAATCTTGATGAGGTAAATCAGTATTTATAAGTTCTTTAGCAAAACAAGATATTTGGAATTGAGATTGACTTTGTGTTATTGATCCTCATGGTGATCTAGTAGAAGACGTAATAAAATATGTCCCTAAAGAAAGAGCAAAAGATGTAATATATTTTGATGCTTGAAATGCTGAAAGACCAATGTGATTAAATTTATATGAAATAGACAATCCTAATCAAGCAGATAGAGTTGTGAATGATGCAACTGAAATATTTTTAAAAATGTTTTGACCAGAAATTTTTTGACCAAGAATTCAAGAATATTTTAAATATTGATCTTTGACTTTACTTGAAGATTTAGAAGAATGAGCTACTTTACTTGATGTCCCTAGATTATTTACAGATGATGCATATAGAGAATATAAAGTTTCTAAAGTAAAAAATCCAACAGTAAAGTCTTTTTGGGAAAAAACTTATAATGCAATGTGAGATAGAGAAAAACAAGAAATTATTCCATATTTTACTTCTAAATTTGTTTCTTTTAATACCAATTCCTTAATTAGAAATATTATATGACAAACTAAATCTGCTTTTAAATTTAGAGAAGCAATGGATAATCAAAAAATTATCTTAATTAATCTTTCAAAAGGTAGGATTTGAGAGTTAAATGCTCAACTTTTGGGTATGATTATAGTTAGTCAAATTTATAATGCTGCAATGTCTAGAGCAGATATTCCAGAAGAACAAAGGAAAGATTTTTACTTATATGTTGATGAATTTCAAAATTTTGTATCTTGAACTTTTGCTGATATTTTATCGGAAGCCAGAAAATATAGATTATCTTTAATAATGGCTCACCAATATATTGCACAACTTGAATGATGATCTTGAAATAATATATGAGAATCTAGCTGATGAAAAAATTCTGTTAAAGATGCTGTATTTGGTAATACTTGAACATTACAGTCATTTAAAGTAGGTGCTCCAGATGCCGAATTTTTAGAAAAAGAATATTCCCCTGTTTTATCTGCTCAAGATATTATATGAATAGCAAATTATAAAGCATATATCAAACTTAATATAAATAATGCAACTTCTAGAGTTTTTAATATTTCAACAATATGGTCTACTGATTATAGAAATGATAAAATATGAGAAGTTTTAAAAGAATATTCATCTAAAAAATATTGAAGAGATGTAAGATTTGTTAATGAAGAAATTGTAGCTAGACTATGATTTGCAGATTTAGACGATAATATGGAAGATGAATTTTGAGATGATTATGATGACGAATAGAATTTTTAAGTTCTTAGAAAGATAAGATGAAAATTATTGTAAAAAAAATAAATTTTATATTTTGAAAACTAATTTATTTAAGAAACTTAATTTTATCTAATATTTTTATTTTTTTATTTAAAAACAAAAGAAAATTATATTTTGAGCTTAATTCTGAATTATTTAATTTTTCTAAAAATAACATTAATAAATTATTTAAGAATATAATTTCTGATATTAATTTACTAAAACCAGCTAAAGATATGTCAGAATTTATTATTCTTAATAAACTTTTTCTAAAAAAAATAAAAACAAAATATGAAGATTTTTGAAAACAAAATATTAATTTATCATTTTATGATTTGATAAATAATTTCTACTATGTTTCTAAATTTGCTAATAAATACAATATAAATCAAATTTTTAAAACAAATAACCATAACAATATTTTTCTTAAAATAAAAATTTTTTCTGAAAAACTTAATAAACTTATTATGGTTGTATTTATTTTTTCCATATTATTTTCTATTTATATTTTTTCGTATAAAACACTTAAAATTTATTATATTAATACAAATCATATTGGAAAAAAAAACATTATATGTGGCTTTAAAGCTTCTTATACTGAAAATAAAAATACAGTTAATATTACTCAAAATATCAACTATATATTAAAATGAGGTGAAATTTATGATTGAGAAAAATTAATAATTACCTTACCAGATAAAATTAAAGATATAGCAAATAAGTTAATTAAATGATATAAAATAGATTCTGACTACTGGTTTGCTATTAAAGATAACAAATGATGGTATTATGTTTTAAAAAATGATAAAATATTATTATGATTTAAAAATAAATCCAATTTTAGTAGATTTTTTAAAAATTATTCATTAGATGAATTTAATAATTTTATTGATTATATAAATTCTTTTTATTTTTTTGTAAAAGTAAAAATTTATAATTTGCTAAATGACAATAAAAGTGCAATTTTATATTATGAATATTTAAATATTAAAAATATAACTATATTATTTTTTTGAGTTATTATATTGTATTTAGCTAAAAAATTAATTGAATTAGTTTCAAAAATTAAGGTTATTTATTTATTTAATAGATTTAAATATCTTTGTCTCACTTATATTTTATTATTAATTTTAGCATATATCTTTTTGTTTCTTTCTTGAAAAAATATGTATTTTACTGTATTTATTTTTTTAGCAATTTCTTATTATATAAATAATGTTATACTTGAATTAATTAAATGGAATAAGTGATTGGATGTTTTATTTTTATTTTATTCTCAAGTATATTTAAATGATATTTTAGATAAAGAAAAAAATGAAGAACAACAAAAAATAGCTCAAAATACAAGAAATAAGGAATTTGATGATCTAAAAAATAAAATAATAGTAAATTAAAAACTTAAGTTTATTAGTTTATATTGTGATTAAAATTATGCAAAAATATTTGTATATTCTCATGTTGTTGTAGGTTGAAAATTAGACCAATTATATTGTGGAAATAGTGTAATTAACTCGTTTTCTAGTTCAACTTGTTTTAAATTATTTCATACTAAGAAATCGTTTTCTTTTACTCGACAAATAAAGTTGATTTTAATAGAATATGGGATATTCGTATCTTTTAATACATTAGATATTCAATTTAAAATATCATTTGTATCTATGTTATTAAAATACTTTAATTGTAATACATATAAAACATTTAAATATCACTTATATTTTTCATTATTAGAAATAGTTGTTAGTTTTTTTATAAGTCAATTTGTTTTATCTATTTTAGAATATTCAGAATTTTCATTAGAAAATTTTAGTATATCAGTAATTTCTTTATTTATTTTTATAAAATCAGGATTTGTTTCTATTGTATCTGATAATGTTTTAAAAAGTTTACTATTTATTTGGTCGTGTGGATTAGTAGTATGTTCATATTGATTATCAAATCTTTCCATGATTTATTTTATTAAAAAAATTAAATTATTATATATAATATTATTGTTATTTTTTTTATTGTCAATTTTTTATAATCTTTCTGTATTTAAAAAAAGAATAAAAAAATTTCTAAGATATTTATTAAATTATTGTTATATTAAATTTTATAACTAAAAACATTAATTTTAAAAATTGAGCAGAATTAATATAAATTTAGCATATTATTTAATAATAATAACTAAATTCTGGAATATCTTCATATAAATCATAATTATAGTTCATAATGATAATTTAATATTGGTATTATATAATTTAATTTTTCTACTTGCATTTATAATAAATTCTATTAAATTTTTACATACTATAGCAAAATTATATATTTATAATTTTTATTATCTTTAGTTACATTTAATTGTTTTATATATTTAAATGAAAAAGTTATCGAAGAATTTTTTTTCTGAAGATACTGAAATAGTAGCAAAAAAATTATTATGAAAAATTATAAAAGTTTGAAATAACTATTGATTAATATTAGAAACTGAATGTTATAAGCAGAACTGTGATGAAGCATCACATGCATTTTGAAAAAAAACAAAAAGAAATTTTTTAATGTATGAAACTTTTTGATTTGTTTATGTTTACCTAATTTATTGAATGCATTATTGTTTAAACTTTACAACCGAGAAGCATAAAGCAGGAGCAGTTTTAATAAGATGAGTAATAGATTTTTATAATTGAAATATTTATAAATGACCTTGAAAAGTTACAAAATTTTTGTGAATAGATAAAAAATTTAATTGATTAGATTTAGAAAGTAATAATAAAATAAGTATATTAGATATATGATTTGAAGTCAATAATATAGTTTCAATGCCTAGAATATGAATATCAAAAGCTAAAGATAAATTGTGGAATTTTAGCATTTATAATAATCAAGTATTTAAAATTAAAAAAACTGTTAATTTATAGCACTCTTTATTTTGATTAGATTTTAATTTGTCTTTTTCTATTGTTAATCAATGTAATTATTTACTTTCCTTACAAAAAAGACGAATTATATTCTTTTAAAAAAATATCAGTATCCTGTTCACTAAATCACAATGCAAGAAAATATTGTTTTATTTTTCTTCAATCAGTATTAAGATCTCTTTCTTTTACAACTTTTTTGATCAAATTTCTTTTGTAAACAACTTTTATATTATATTCTTTGTTGTCATATTTCCTTAGTATATCTTTTATGTAAGCAATTCTTTTTTCTAATGTAGATTTGTTAGGAATAGTTCAATATTCTTTGTTTAAAATTATTTTGTAAGTTCAGTCTTTGTATTCTCATTCAATTCATTTAGGATTATTTGCTTTTATTCAATAAGATAATGCAATTATTTCTGCTTTTTCGTCGTCAGATAATTTTCATCGATTATCTTTTATTTTTTTATCTAAACAAGCTGTATCTATTTTTTCTCATTTTTTACATTCTTTTGCAAATTCGCCTATTTCATCTGAAAATAATTTATTAATTCAATAATAACTTCACAAAACCAAAAGTGTTATAACTAGTCATTTTTTAGAGCTAATTTTAGGAAATTCTCTTAATACTTTTTTAAACTCATATTTATTTAATTTTCATGCAATAAGCAATTTATTAAAATCAGATTTAATTTTAATAATTGTCATTCTAGACTTTATAAAAAAAGAAAAAATTTCTGCTACATCAACAAATGGTTTTGTAATAAATTTAACAATATTTTTTCATCATTCTTTAATTCAATTTTTATATACCTGAAATAGTGCATATCATGTTTCTGTTCAAAGTAATACAGATGATATTCAAGCTTGTTCTAAATTAGGATTTTTAACATTCATAGAATTTACTAGCATATATCAAGATCAAAAAAATGGTATAAGATATATTAGATCTTTTGCTATATCTTTTATGTTTTTATCTTCTGAAATAGATAATCATCAGACAACAAATATTGGAAATTTATCAAATAAAAATCTTACAAGTTCTGGAGATTGTTTAGCTAATATTTTTAAATTTAATATAAAGTCTTTAAAATTTTCTACATTTTGAAATCTATATATTCATTTATCATATAAATTATCTATTGATAAAACATTTTTCATTAAACCTAATTTAAATAATTGTGATTTAAATTTTGACCATAAATCATCATTTCTTACTATTTCTGCTAAAGATTTTGTTGTTGATTGTATATGTTTAGAAATATCGTCTAATATTGCAGATTCAGAATTTATTCATAAAAATAGCTTTCAAGTAACAGCTTTAATTTTAGATTTTTCTCTATCTAAAGAATTTCAAATTCCTGATATTTCTGAAGCAATGTTTGCTCTTAATCATGTGCTGTCAAGTTTTTCAAAAGCTTCAAGTAGATTATTATTTGTTCAAACAAAACTTGGAATGTAGCCGTAGTCTTTTTTATATAATTCTATAAATTTTTTACCATTTATATTAGGATTTGATGATAAAATTTTTATTGAATTATTGGCTTCTTCTAATTTATTAATAATAACTTTGAAATTTTGTATTCATTGTAAATTTAAATCTTCAGGCATTATTCATTTTAGTTTGTCTAATACTCTTAAATATTCATCTATATTTCATTTAAATGAAGAACTTAAAGATTCTAATAATTTTGTTTCTCAACTTAATCAATAAATTGCAGCTTTTCAAATATAATTTGAAATTTCTCAAAGAAATGAAAAAATTAATCATCAATGTCTATACAACATAATTGATAGTATTTTTTTTCATGTTTCTGGTTCTTCATTAAGCATTCGTTTAACTTTTTCTACAAGCTTATCTGTAGAGGTTTTTCAACTTATTACTTCTATTCAAGTTCATAAAACATAAAATGATCATAGAAAAATATGACAAGTTTTTTTTAAAAAATATACTCAAATATCAGTTATATTTATAAATCATTCTTTATGTAAAATAGAAGTTAGTCTAAAAAACAATTTAAATGGCAATCCAATTAACGCCCCAAATGCTTTAGCATAATTTGCATCAGGTGAAAAATCTTTTCACTCAACAGAATTTGTAACTTCTTTTATTTGATGTATATTATTTTTAAAATAATTTTTTAAATCTAATTTTTTAACTACATATTTAGCTTGTTCTTCAGTCATAGTTTTTCAAGATATTTTTTTTACTTGTTTAGGTATATTTACAATAAACCGAGATTCTATTTTTGAAACTTCTTTTTCTTCTTTTTTAGTTAATTTTTTAGTTACTTCAGAAAAGTTTCATCAAAAGTGATTTAAAACAGAATCATCTATTTTTCACAAATCTTCTTTCATGTCAGAAAATAAGCTTTTAATTTCTTTAGGTGCTATAAAAGTAAAAAGTGCAGCAAATATTGGAACTACAACAGAACTTAATCTAGTAGTTAGTTTGTTAATTATATATTTAATTTTTTCTCAAAAATTATTTGGAGGAGTTTTTGGTAATTCAGATTTTTCTGCAAACAAAAATTTTAATTTATCTGGCAGCATATTTATAATTACTTTAGCTCGTATTGGATGGTCTTCTGCTAATTTATTTATTCTATGTTTATATTTTTCAATTTTTTTCTTTGCTTCTTTAATTTCTCATCAAACTTCTGTATTAGATCAGATGTTTCAAGCTAGTTTTTTTAAATTTCATTTAACAGACCTTATGTGATTTATTGATTCCTGAATTTTTTTTAATTCAGATTGTTCCAGCTGTTTATTTTTTAATTTTTCAAGTATTTTTTCTAAAAAAACAATATTATCAATGTTTATTTTTTCATTATTTTTTAATTTGTTAAGAATATTATCCAATTCTTTTTTATCATTTTCATCAACATTATTTTTTAAATCAGAAAATCATGAATATAATCATTCATTATATTTAGATAAATTTATGTTTGATCATTTTTGTGATTTTTCAACTTCTTCTTTAAATTTTGATAATTCTTCTTCAAAATTTTTAATTATATTTTCTTGATTTAATTTTTCTTTATTTCCCATTTTTGTATTAATAATTAATAAATTCTTATTTTATTTTAGATAAAAAATTTTTTTCGTCAAAAATTATAGTATTTAATCATTTAATTCAACTTCTGGATTAGTAACTTTTTTATATATGTATTTTCATCATGTATATGCTATATATGTCTTCATAAAATTAGTAACTAATATATATTCTGTTAAAAAATTAACAATATTTGAAGGTGTAGGTGCAAAAAATATTGTATCAAATCATCATTTAGCTCATCATCGTAAAGCTGATGTAATTCAATCTTTAGAATTATATGATACTAGTCATGAATATACAGCATTAAATGCAATTAATTTACTTATATTTATAAATATTGTTTTTACAATTTCTTTTTTTTCATTTTGTTCTACTTTTCATGTAATTGTTCGTTTTATAAAGTTTTTAGACATATCTTTAATATTATTTATTTTTCATTGTTCATTAATAAATATTTTTTTTCCTTGTTCTAATTCTTTGAATACGTCTCATATAGTTTTTTTATATAATCGTGAAACTGGTTTTCATAATATTTTAGAAATTTCTGTTGAATCTTCTTTAGACAAATCTTTTATTTTAATATTTTTTATTTTATTAAATTTAGTGTTTAATATATTAAACATATCTAAAAATGATTTACTTATTATTTTTTCCATTTCTTTAACTAATTTTGGGTTTTTTTTTAGAAAATCATCTAATTTTTGTATATTATTTTTATTATATCAATTTTTTGATTTTTCTATAATATAAAATTCTCAATCCTTTTTTGTTGATTTTAAACATATATATTCTTTATTTCAAAATTTTATATGTTTTCATTCTAAATATCATTTTAATCACAGAAGTTCTTCTTTATATAAATTTTCATCTAAAATTTTTAATCTCTCGTATACATATTTTATAATTAATTCATCTTTTAATTTTTTATTATTTTTTAATTTTTTCTTAAAATTCTCTTCTGTTAATATCTTTATTTTGGGATTTCATTTTTCTTCTATATAATATTTGTCTTTTTTATATTGTATGTTATATCATTCTAATTCAATAATATTTTTGTTTTTCACATATTCACTTATTTTAGTATAAATTTTCGTATTATTATTTTTTTCTTTATTTAATTCATCTTTTTTTCCTTTGTTACCTTGCTTTAAATTTTCTGATTTTGATTGTTTATTAGTTTTTTTTGTATTTGTAGATTTTGTTTCTTCATCTTCAGAAAATAATTCAATTTTGTTATTAATTTTTTTAATTGTAATTTTTTTACCAATATGTCATGTTAATCTTAATATTAAAGCCATTACAATTCATTGTAAAAACATTTCTGGTGTCCGTTCTCATCAGTCTAGATAAACATCTAATGTTCATCATACAACTCACAAACTTATTCATTCAAGCATAGTTGAAGAACTTAGTTTGAAAGTTTTTTTTAATATCTTATCTCATTCTTTTATTTGCAATTGCGGAATTTTGCTAAATAATTTTCATAATCAGTCTAATGCTCACAACATAATTACAGTTTCTCAAATTTCTTTAAAGTCTAATATATTATCAAATATATTATTTCATTCTAATAAGTTATGAACAAAGTTAGATCATTCATAAAAAGCTGTTCATTTAATTAATGTTTTTCCTCAAGTATATGCTAATTTAGTCATTTTACCAACTTTATATGCTTTATCTCATATTTTTACCATATTGAAAATTTTATCTGCTCTATTTGCAGTCTTTTCTATTTCATATATATGATATCAAGCTTTTGCCCATCTTGTTGCTAAATATGTATTTAATGCTATTTCACTCCATCAAGCAGTAAGTCATCATACTAAAAATGCAATTGCTTCTATTACTACACTTTCAAGTATTAATTGGGCAATTTGTGTATTTTTATCTGATAAATTAAACCGTCAAAATCATTTTATGTCAGAATATAAGTTTAACTCTCATTTATTTTGGTATTTTTCATTTATTATTTTTCCAGTATATTTTGTTGTAGCAGATTCAACAAATTGATCAAATAGCAATTTTTTAATTGACTGATTAATTATACTTTGATTTATTCTTTTTTCTAATTCTTCTGGTTTTAGATTATATTCTTTTGCAAGTTTTCCTATATTTAATTTTTTTTTAGATTCATTTATTTTATTTATAATATCTCTAAAATTATCTATAAATTTTTTTGTTGTTATACCATTTAATTTTAACCGTTCTTTTATGTTTTTATTATTTGATATTAAATTTTCTACTATTGTATAATTTTGATTCTTTACTGCATTTTCTAGTTTATTTAAGAAATCAGAACTTAATTTTGTTTGATAAAAATTATGATTTAAAATATTATTTGCAACTATATTACTATCTTCAAAATTATTTCTTATATATTTTAAAATTGATAATCTTATTTTTTCTGGATTGTTACTAGAAAAAATTTTATCAAATGATTTTTTATTATACAATATTAATGAATGTTCTATTAAAGCATCTTCAAGAGTTTTATTGTTTTCTATATCTTTTAATATATCACCAAAAAATTTATTGAATTGATTATCTGAAATTTCCTGTGCTGTATAGTCTTTCATTAATTTACTTATTTTTTTATCAAATTTTTGTTTAAAATTTAATTTATATTTTTTGTCATAAGCATTTATTAACATATTTAACATTTCTAGCTTTGTATAAACCAGCTTATATTTTTTTAATTTTTCTTTAATTTCAGGAGATAAAGTTTTATATGTTATTATTTTATCTGTTCAATTTTTTCATATTAAATGATATTGTCATTTTTCTATATAAGCAACCATTATACTTGTTTTTTTTACTTCTGTATTTTTATTTTCATATTTTCCATTACTTTCATTTCATTCATTAGAAAATTGGTTTTCTTTTGTGATTGATTTAGTATTATTTTCATTATTATTTTCATTATTATTAAATTCATTAGTTTCGTTAGCATTGTTTGACAATTTTTCATTTTCTAGTTTATCTAAATATTTTTTATACAAAAAATTTATATTCTTTTTAGAATATTTTTTTAGATCTTTTTCTGAAGTTATTCACATTTTATTAAGAGAACTTTCAAATATTTGAGATACTTTATCGTATCACATTTTTTTTAATAAACTTTTTGTCCAATTAGAGTCGTCAAGATTGTCAATATATTTATGTGAATCAAATTTAATTTTTCAATTTTTAAAATAAATAGGTAATTCTCCTAATTTTTTGTCTCATAATATTGTATTTATAAATGTAGGTCATCAAATAGCTTCTTTATATACTGAATTTATATTTCATTTTTTTATTCATTCTAATGATGTTTGTTTTGCTAATTTATCTATATCAAATCATCAATAAATTATTTTACTAGCAAGAGTTCGTAGGTGATCTCAAGAAGTATAATTAAGTATAAAATCTGCACCTAATAAATAAGCTAATCATGGAAATTTATGCTTTTTCATTACCGCAATTACTCACCATATTCATGCAACTACAGCTCATATTTGTAACAATCATTCCCGCATTTGTTTATCAGATTGTGACATATTTCATTTAGATAATCAATAGTCCAAAACTCATAAAAGTCAATGGGTTTTAAATATACTTTCAAATTCATTTGGAAGATGATTTCATACATTTACATATTCTTTAATTCAACTTTTTATAGCTAAATTAAATTTTGATAAATTTTTTCAAAATGATTTTGT
>Ga0256842_1000490_pt1 | contig 35051 bp, 35 predicted proteins | sample 4559240metaG_FD_185973 | JGI IMG/M metagenome (GOLD analysis project Ga0256842, IMG submission 185973) | Hydrothermal vent microbial communities from Guaymas Basin, Mexico - 4559-240 | ecosystem: Environmental > Aquatic > Marine > Hydrothermal vents | place: Mexico: Guaymas Basin | collected...
TTATCTAAGTTTTCTTTCACAAGAGAAAATATTTCCTCAAATCTCGGCTCTATAATGTCGCTAAGAAGACACTTTTGAATACTTCTTGACTGCCTGTCACCTATGCCCGGTATCTCCACTGTTTCACTCTTATCAACCACATCCGACACAGCACATCCATACTGTTTTTTAATCTCTTCAGCCTCTTTAAATGGAGTTCTTAAACCTATGGCTATGTCATTTGTTATATGGTCACCACCTATTGATATTACAGAGGTGTGTTTTATTGAGTTGGATACGAAAACCGCAACATCCGTTGTGCCCCCGCCTATATCAATTAAGCCTATGCCCAAATCTTTTTCTTCAGGAAGTATTATTGATTGACTTGAAGCAATGGGTTGAAGAACTATATTGTTAACTTTTAAAGAACTTCTCTGGCAACATTTTACTATGTTTTGAACATTTGCAACAGCTCCTGTAACTATATGCACCCTAACTTCCAATCTTGTTCCGCTCATACCCCTTGGGTCTTTGATTCCGCCTTGATTATCAACTATAAATTCCTGAGGTATTATATGTATAATTTCTCTATCAGGAGGAATGGCAACGGCTTTTGCAGCGTCAATAACCCTTCTTATGTCAGATTCTGCAACCTCTAAATTTTTAATAGCAACAACCCCGCTTGAGTTGTAGGAGCGGATATGCCCGCCGGCTATGCCCGCATATACACTTTCTATTTTAACGCCACTCATTCTTTCTGCAAGCGCTACAGCCATTTTTATTGATGCAACGGCTTCATCTATATTAATAACAACACCTTTTCTCAATCCTTTGGAAGGTGTTTGCCCTATACCTATAATTTTAATTTGACCCTCTTGGGTCTTTTTACCTACTATTGCACATATCTTTGTCGTTCCTATGTCTAATCCTACAATTGTATCATTGTTGATAACTTCACTCACTTAACATCTCCTTTTTTCCATCTTAATACAAATTTATTATTGAAACATATGCTGATGTTTTCCAAGTTGTTTTTCTCTCTTAAAAACTCACTCCATCTATTTTTAAGCCTGTCAAACGATTTGTTCGGACAGCTTAAACTGTTAACAACAACATTTATACCACTTTTAAAATGTGCAAGCTGGCGACTGTCAAATACAATATCAATATAATCTATTCTGTCAATATTGTCTAACTTTTTATATGTTTTAAAAATAGAATTTAATAAAGAATGTTTATTTAAATAACTTTGATTCTTTGTTCTTAATTGCATTAATTTATTTATATGAATATTCACATCGTTTTTGTATTCACTTATTAAATATCCGTCATTATCAATGATATATATTTTTTTATTTATACGCAATGCCGCAACAGGTGTCACCTCTTTTAGTTTTATGTAGATAGTATCGGGATATATTTTTGCAACACTTACCTTCTTTATCCACGGATTTGTTATAAGATTGGAATATATCTTTTTCTCACTGTAGAATGACATAGACTTCGGACTGTTTGTTTGTGCAATATTTTTTATTTTTTTTATGGTTAAAATTCTATTTCCGGATATAGCCACATTTCTTAATTTAAAATAGTTATCCATATAAGCTTTATATGCGTAGAAAAATAAAAATATAATCGACACGAATAGAAAGATAGAAGAGATAATGCCCACATTTTTTAATATTACCGGTTTATGCTTTTTTAACTTCTTTTCATCGTTGTTAATATTTTTATAGTCTATCATTTTTCAAGTGCCATAATTTTAACTAAATCCTCAAAGCTAATACCGTCGGATTTTGCCGCCTTTGGCAGAAGAGATGTCGCCGTCATACCCGGTATTGTATTAACTTCAAGAACATATGGAACATTATCCCTTATTAACATATCAACCCTTGCGGCTGAAGAACACCCCAATGCTTGATAGGTTCTTATTGCTAATTTCTGGCAAAGTCTTGTTATATCCTCTCCCAATGGAGCCGGAACTATATATTCGGTTGAACCGGCAGTATATTTATTTTTGTAATCATAAAAACCTTTTTTTGGTCTTATCTCTATGATAGGTAGCGCCTTACCGTTTATGACACTTACAGTCAACTCTTTTCCCTCAATTTTTTCCTCTATTAAAATATCTTTAAACTCTTTTAATAGTTCTTTAACTCTTTCAAACAGCTCCTCTTTGTTATTTGCAAAATATACACCTATAGACGAGCCTTCACTATTCGGCTTTATACATACAGGATAAAAATCAATATCGTCGATATCCTTACAATTATTAATTAGAATACCTTTTGGTGTAGGTATGTTGATATTTTTTAATATGGATTTTGTGACAAATTTATTCATACATAAAGCGCTACTTTCACAATTTGAACCTGTATATTCTATATTCAGCATATCAAGAGCAGCCTGTAGATAACCGTTTTCCCCCCAACTTCCATGGAGAGCTATAAAAACAAGATCCGGGTTTTTTGTCGCAATCTCTTGTATGCAACTTTTTTTGTCTGAACACTCCAAACATTCAACATTTTGGAAATTTTTTAGCAAAGCTTCATATACGGTTTTGCCGCTTTTTAAAGAAACCTCTTTTTCTTTTGAATCCCCTTTACATACAACAACTATCTTTTTCATATTATTTTAACCTCTTCTTCCAACTCTACGGAAAATAGTTTAAATACATCATTCTTCATCTTGTCTATTAAAAAAAGTATATCATAAACTTCCGTTTCTTTCGAGCCTATTATGTAGTTTGCGTGTCTGTTTGATATTTTGGCACTGTTTTTGATGAAGCCTTTTAATTTAGCATCTTCTACTAACTTACCGGCATACGCATCTTTTGGATTTTTAAAAACACTGCCAAATGTGTTGTGTATGTGAGCATTTTTTACTCTTGTGCTTATATTTTTTTTTACTTTTAAAATAAGGTTTTGCCTATCATCTTTCTCATATTTAAATGCGGCTTCCGTAACGATTCCCTTAATTGAGGTTTTTCTGTAGGAAAAATTAATTTCATTGCAATATAAAGTTTTCACCCCACTGCCCTTTAGATATACTTTTGCATAAATCAGCTTATCTTTAATGGAATTTTGAAATGCGCCGGCATTCATAAAAACAGCTCCGCCTATACTCAATGGAACCCCGTATAAAAAGTCCAAAGAGGAGATGGAATTGTTTATGCAAAATTGCATAATCTTAGACATTTTTGTAGCTGCACCTACAATAAGCATATCATTTTCTATTCTTATATAAGAAAATTTTTCTGAGAGTTTAAAAAGTTTTATAAAATTATCTTTAATTATTATATTACTTCCTCCGCCTATAAAGTAATCCTGTTCAACACTTGCTAAATCCTCCATTGATTCAACGATATTTAAATAGGAGTATCCCGATAAATGTATAGTTGTTAAATGCGATAGAGGTATTGTTTTAATTATCATTCACAAGTTTTTTTGCTATTTGAGATATACTGCCGGCTCCAAGAGCGGTCAGCACACCCTTGTTTTCAATCTGGTCTAAATGCTTCTTTAAAGATTCATAATTATTTATATATACGGCATTCCCGCTTACTTTGTTGATTTTTTCAGAAAGAGCAAGTGAATTAATTCCATCAATGGGCTCTTCTGATGCAGAATACACATCGAGTACAAAAACTTTATCTATATTTTTAAAACTTTTGGAAAAGTCATCCATAAGATATGAAGTCCTTGAGAATCTATGGGGCTGAAATATTGCATAAACTTTATTAGATATAAGTTTTGCAGAGGAAATCGTTGCCTTAATCTCATTAGGATGATGTGCATAGTCGTCATAAACATCAAGATTGTTGTATTTCCCAAGATATGTAAACCTTCGATCAACACCCTTGAATTCAGCAAACGCTTTTCTTAAAACACTTTCTTTAATTCCTGACTCTTGTGCAATAGCACATACAGCAAGTGCATTTGAAACATTATGAAGACCTATAACGCCAATTTCAATATTTTCTAAAATCCTATCACCTATTTTGACATCAAAGAAGCTTTTCATATCCTTGACAGTGATATTATAAGCGTATATATCGGCTTTTTTCGATGTTATACTGTAAGTTATACAGTTCTTGTAATCATTTTTAATCTGTTTTATTATAGGATCATCGAAATTTAGTATTTTTACTGATGAGCTTTCTATAAAGTCTCTAAACGCTATTTTTTCATTTTCAAAATTACCATAAAATCCGAGATGGTCATTGTCTATATTGGTCACAACACCTATATGCGGATTAAGAAGCAAGAAACCTCCGTCGCTTTCATCTGCTTCGGCTATAAAATATTCACTTTCGCCTATCATTACATTGTTGTTTATATTGCGCAGTTTTCCGCCCATTATTGCGGTTGGGTCTAATCCCGCTTCCTTAAAAAGTGACGCACAAAGGGAGGTTGTTGTTGTTTTTCCATGAGAACCTGCTATTGCAATCGACTTTTTTTCATTTATAATATGGGATAAGAGCTGATATCGTTTAATTACGGGTATATTTTTCTTTTGCGCATAAATCAATTCTATATTATTGTCCCTAATTGCGGAAGAAGTAACCACCACATCTATATCATCTGTGATATTTTGTATGGAATGGCTTATATTTATCTTTAACCCTAAAGCCATAAGCTGCTTAACGGACGAATTCAGATTCAAGTCTGAGCCTGTAATAATTTTGCCCTTTGCATGCATATATTGGGCAATGGAACTCATACCTATTCCGCCTATTCCTATAAAGTAAAATTTTTTTGCATTGTCAATTATGTGTTTCATATTTTTTAATCCTTTAATATGCAGGCATCAATTTTTTGACCTGATTCGCATATTTCTTCCGAAATGATTTTAACATTCTTTGGCATATTAGTTATTAATTGTTTATTGTTTATCAGAACAACTTTAACCATACTCCAATCCTCTATTTTTTTCATTTCATCTTCATTGTCAAATTTTAATATAGGCGTAGTGCCAAGAAGTAAGGATGACAAAAGAATATCCTTTATCGTCTGTTTGTCAACATAAGATGTGTTAAAAATTACTCCGTCCATACCAAAGACTCTATGCAAAAATACTTGATAGTTTTCCAAAATTATATCTTCGGCAATTACTATAAGATTGCTGTTTAACTGTTTAGACAGGGTAATATCATCCATTTCGGGGGTGTATTCTTTCTCTCTCATATCAATTATGACTGCGCTTTTTTCATTTTCTACATTATAGAGTTCTTCTATATCTTTTATTCTATTAATAGATTTAATATCATTTCCAATTTCTTCATAGAGATCACACGGTTCTGCATATAGCATATTAAAATTTCTTTCCATAACAACCATCGGTATGTCTTGTTTCTTTTTTTCAATAAATTTTTCTTTTCTCTTCTTTAAATCCACTATTGACTCCTTTTTTTGTATCTAAAAAATAAACCTATAATTGCTACTATTATCATACTTAAACATAACCACTGCCCCATTGTTAGCCCGTATATAAAACCTATTTGTATATCAGGTTCTCTCGTAAATTCTATAAAAAATCTAAATATTCCATACAATAAAATGAATGTATAAAATAAAAATCCTTCATATTTAATAAATTTATCACGACTGTAGAACATTATCAGAAACAAAAAAAAACCCTCAAACAGGGCTTCATAAATCTGGGAAGGATGTCTTGGTATATATCCCCCTGAAGGAAAAGCTACAGCCCAAGGAACATTACTTGCCCTACCCCACAATTCATCGTTTATAAAATTTGCTATTCTGCCAAAAAAGAGCCCAACTGGAGCAATAACCACAGCTTCGTCAGCAAGCTGATAAAAACCTATATTGTATTTCTTAGCCAATAAAAATCCTGCCACTACTACGCCTATCAATCCTCCGTGAAAACTCATTCCGCCTTTCCATATATATAACATTCTTATCGGATTTTCAATATAATAAGAAAAATTATATATAAAAATATATCCTAATCTTCCACCTAAGATTACTCCGAAAACTATATACAAAAAAACATCATCTGTTAGGTATTTTTTGTTAAATTTTTGCAGTCTTTTTTTTAAATAAAAATAAGCTATTATAAAACTTAATGCATAGGCTACACCGTACCACCTTAAATGCAGAGAGCCTATGCTTAAAATATTCGGGCTTATGTTAGGGTACTTTAACATACCTTTTAATTATGGGAAAGTATCCAAGCTTAAGTTGCCTTTTTATATTTAAAGACTCTTCTTTTGCAGCAGAATATCCACTTATAGGACCTACCATAACTCTGGTATATGTCTTGTTATTAACAACAACCTTTTTAGAATATGTTTTATGACCGCATTTCCTAAGTTTTAATACATTTCTCAATGCCTGTGAACGATTAAGATTTGATGAAACCTGTATTACATACCTTCTAAGATGATGTACGGTTTTTTTGTGTAGCACTCTATGTTTTTTTGTTTTTGCAACAGTCGTCTTCTTGTGCTCTAAAACCTTTTTTACTTTGGGCTGAAATACATTATTATTGTTCTTGTAAGTGCTTTGACTACTCTCGTTGCCTTTATTATCAGAATAGGGATTTACTATTGTAGGCGTGCTTACCCCTTCGGATAAATTGTCTTTGGTATTATTTTTATCCGAATTGTCAGACTGAATAGCATATGTCTTAATCTCTTCACTATTATTAGAGCCTAAATCTTCTGCACTATTTTGCAAATCATTGCTGTCAAATTGCGGATTACTTTGCTCCTCATCCGTATTCTTGCTCATTTGATTTAATGTTATTGCCGTATTTGTCTTCTTTGTACTCACTAATGAATTTATTATATATCCTGCCGCAATACCTACTATCAATATTATCGCAGATACTATAATAATTACTTTTGTACCTGATTTATTCTTCTGTTTTTGAAGAATTTCCTTAATTCTGTCTTTATTGTTATCTTCCATTTTCTAACCTCACATCTTTTTTTTGGCTTCTATTCCTATCAAATCGAAACCCAACTTTAATGTTTTAGCGACTGCATCCAACAGAGCAAGTCTAGCGTCCATTAGATTACTCTCTTGTCCTATAACCCTTATATGGTTATAGAACTTATGCAACTTTTCAGCTATCTCCAAAATACCCCTTGCTATATGATAGGGTTCAAGTTCATCGTGTGCCTTTTTAATATAGTCTTTGAACTTAACAACAGATTTTATCAGATTTATTTCGTATTTATCTGACAATAAACTTAAATTTTTGTTCGTTATCTCGTAGTTTTTGTCAAGTTGAGCAAAAATATTTGATATTCTTGCATAGGCGTACTGGGCGTAGAATACGGGATTTTCGCTACTCTGTTTCTTTGCCAAATATACATCAAAATCGAGATGAGAATCTACGCTACGAAGTAAAAACATAAATCTTGCCGCATCGACCCCTGCCTCTTCAAGAACCTTATCAAGTTCAACAAACTCGGCTTTTCTTGTTGACATAGATAGTTTTTCACCGTCTCTAAGTAGATTTACTATCTGAATTAATATAACATTTAAGTTATCACTATCTATTCCAAGAGCGCTTACTGCAGACTTCATCCTCTTTACATAACCGTGATGATCCGCTCCCCATATGTCTATAACCCTATCAAATTTTCTTGTTATAAATTTATTTTTATGATAGGCAATGTCACTTGCGAAATATGTATAATCTCCATTGCTTTTCTTTAAAACCCTATCTTTATCGTCTCCAAAATTAGTTGTTTTAAACCATAAAGCACCGTCTTTTTCATAGATTAAATTTTTATCTTTCAAGAATGATATCGAGTTTTCAACCTCATTTGAATCAAACAGCCTCTTCTCCTTAAAGAAATTATCAAAGCTTACCCTGAAATTACTAAGTGTATTTAAAATATCTTTAAGTATGACCTCTGAACTTTTCTCCATACATATGGAAATAGATTCATCCTCATTTTTATTTAAAAGATTACTGCCATATTCCGCCATAATATCTTTTGCTATATCAATAATATATTCGCCTCTGTATCCGTTTTTTGGTATATCTTCAGACATACCCATAAGTTGTTTATACCTTATAAATGTCGATATGCCGAGCATTCTCATCTGAAGACCGGCATCATTGATATAGTACTCCTTTTCAACATCGTGACCGGCAAATTTCAAAATTCTTGATATTGAATCTCCTATGGCAGCACCTCTTCCGTGACCAATATGTAAAGGTCCCGTTGGATTAGCACTCACAAATTCAACTTGAATTTTCTGTTTTTTTACATTCGGTCTAAAATAGCCACTCGTGTCATTATTAATTTTTTCTATTTCCTCAATAAAAACACTATTTTTTATGTAGAAATTTATGAACCCTGGCCCGGCAATTTCTATTCTTTCAAATAGATTTTCATCTAAAGCCATATCCCTAAATTCTTCAGCTATTAAATACGGTTTTTTCTTTAATTGCTTTGACAAAAGCATAGCAATATTGGTTGAATAGTCGCCAAATTCTTCCTGTTTAGGATATTCTATAGAATACAATATATCGGAATTTAGGTTTTTTGCTTTTAAATATTTAATTATTATACTGTCTATCCTTGCTCTCATAAATTATTTTCCTTTTTCTTCTGTTTCGGCTTCTATTACTTTTTTATCTTTTTTGTCGTCTTCGTCCTCTTCCTTACCCACATCTTTTACGGATTTTTTGAATTCCTTTATTCCTTTGCCCAATCCGGAGCCTATCTCAGGAAGTTTTTTTGCTCCGAAAATTATGATTAATATAATTAGAATAGGCAAAAGTTCTTGCCAGCTTGGCATCATTGTAAGTTCCTCCTTCTTTCACATTTCCTTAAGTTTATCTATATACAAAAAAAAGTCAATGAAGATTTGAAACGGTACAAATTATGATACCGCCACAGAGCAACCCGTTAAGATTTAACTTTAATATTTATGTTTTAGAAAATTTCTTTAATATATCATTTTTAAAAATCTGCATTAGACCTGAGAAAATTATTAACATTCCACCTATTATTTTAAATAGCTCCAAATTATCATTAAAAATCAACACTCCAAATGCAACTGCAAAAAACATTTCAAGATAAGATAAAACACTATATTCCACAGCCGGCAATCTTTTTATTGCATTAAACATAAGTGTTATACCTAAAAATCCGCATACAAAAGCCATTGCGACAAGAATAAGAATATCGTTCTCTACAGTTTTAACATCAAAATCTTTAATAACAAATGGCAATACTATTAAACTTCCAAACAAAAATTGATAAAAGCTTCTAACATTAAGGCTCACATTGGACTTTATGGTTCTATTGAAAAAAATAATCATTCCGTAAGTAAAGCCTGCTAAAATTCCGCAAATTGTTCCGTATAAATCTATACCTTTAAAATGAAAATTAAATTTTAACATAAATAAAATACCCAATACAGACAAAACAAGAGACAGAACATCAATACTCGTTAAGTTTTCTTTGAGAAATAGAAAAGCGGCAAGTGATGCAAATACAGGTCCCAAATAGAGTAAAAACACTGCATTTGACATAGATGTTCTTTGAATTGCTATTATGTAAAATATTACGCTCGCAGATAGTGCTGCCCCGCTTAAAACTAAATTTTTCGAAGGCACTATTTTTAATTCTTTTATATCTTTTTGCATTACAACAACAAAAAACATAAGCAAAGCCGATATGAATAATCTAAAGAATGTTGTTACAGACGGTGATGTTTGAATATTTTTGATAAATATTCCCAAACTGCCCATAAACATAGTGGCGAACAGAGCACTTATATAACCTTTTGTTTTAGAGTTAATCATAAAGCGAATTGTATCGATATGGCATAAAAATGCAAGTTTCATAAAAAACTTATCGCATAACACAAGATGACATCTATATTGCAAAAAAACTGCTTTATCTTTAAATAGGGCGAGTAATCAAAAATCTACACAAAGCAGTAAGGGTCTATCGCCAGATAGTCTCCATAATACGCATCCGCCCTGGCTCTGCATCCTCCACAAACATTTATGTATTTGCAAGTTGAACACTTTTTATTATAAGAATTAAAGTTTCTCATATCCTTGAAAATTTTAGAGTTATGCCAAATATCAAGAAATCCCTTTTCCAAAATATTACCGGCATCTCTTAAAAAATAACTGCAAGGTTTTACATTTCCCTCATAATTTATGAACGCTATCTTTTGTCCTGCAAGACACCCCTTTGCTCCCCCTGTCGAAAAGCTTAAATTTCTCCTTGTATAGTCTATATTGTTTTTCCTTGCTTCTATATCGCATACTGCATAATATTCAGGTGCGCAAGTGGGTCTTACGAAGATATCCTTTTCTTTAAGCTCCATATAAAAATGCCATTTCAATATTTTTTCATAATCTGTTTTTGATATAAGCTCGTCATTTATGTCTGCACCTCGACCGGTTGGGACAATCATAAACATATACCATGCACTTGCACCAATTTTTTTTGACAGTCTGTATGTATTTTCTATGTCATTTTGATTTCTTTTTGTAAAAGAAGAATTAACAATAAAATTTATGCCAAGTTCTTTAAAAATACTTGCCGCTTTTATTGTTTTGTCAAATGCTCCATTAATATGTCTAAAATCATCATGTATCGAACTGCTTGAACCGTCTATACTTAAAGATACTATATCTATGTGCCGTTTTATCTCTAAAGCCTTGCTATAATCAACCAATGTTCCGTTTGTAGCAAGACCTACACGCATACCTTGTGCCCTTATATAATCGGCAATTTCAAAAACATCATTTCTTAAAAGAGGCTCTCCCCCCGTTAACACAACAACAGGCTTAAATTCTTTTGCAATTTCATCTATCGTATCTGTTATATTCTTAAATGTTAAAACATCTTTTAACTGCATTGATGCATTTGTTCTGCAGTGTATGCAGTCTAAGTTGCAACGAGGAGTTATTTCAAACGCAACCCATTTCAAATCAAAATCGGTTTCCATCATATTAAAACTTCCCGTAGTTCTTTATATCCATAGTGGCGGACGCCTGCCGAGTTGGCATTATTACCATATCTTCATCGGTTAATTTCTCTACTCTTCGTGTAGCAATAATTAAATTAATACCGTTTTTTGCAAAAAGCACAGCACAGGATTTCCCTATTCCGCTTGATGCACCTGTTATCATAGCTATTTTATTCATTTTTACGGCTCCTTTTTGTAGTCTTCTATCATATGTTTCGAAAACCTAATAACCCTATTCTTACCTGTATTCTTTGCTCTATACAGTGCCATATCTGCGTATTTTATGGCTTCTTCAAGTTCGCTTGCATCTTCAGGGATAAAAGCACAGCCTACACTTATTGTAATTTTTATCTCATTTCCTTCATAAACCACAACATCGGATTCTATAGATTTTCTTAACTCTTCGAGAGATTCTATGGATTTGTTGATTTCCATATCGGGTAATACAGCCAAAAATTCTTCGCCTCCATATCTAATAATCATATCACTCTTTCTTTTAAATAATATTTTTGTTATATGGCTTACATTTTTTAGCACAAAATCACCTGCAAGATGTCCGTAAGTATCATTAATTTTTTTAAAATTATCAATATCAATCATTGCAACCGCAATCCTTATTTTGCGCCTTGCTGCTGATGACATTAATGTCTGTGATACCTCATTTAGAAATCTTCTATTATGAAGCCCCGTTAGTTCATCTCTTAAGCTTTTCATTTTCAAAGCACTTTCTAAATTCTTAACATTTATAGAGTGAGCAACGCTTTTTATAAAATTTTCAAGTAATTTTAGGTTTTCTCTTATATATTCCTGATTTTTTTCATTTGTTATTATGTAAACCATACCCACCGTACTCTGATTCGATATTATAGGTATACATAAACAACTTACATTATTATCTATATTGCATTCAACGGTTTTATGCTTTTCTGAAGACTCAAAGTCCTTTAAGCATTTTTGGAAAAATTCATAATACTTTTTAATTTTATCGCCTTTTTCAAGAACTACATTGAATTTAAAACCAATTTTGCTACATATAATATAGTTATCTATAAGAAATTTTTCTTCTAACAGCTCCGCCAACTGCTGATAAATACCGTTTAATGCATCCTGATTTTCTATATTTTCTTTAAAATGCATTAAGTAGTAGGTGTTTTCTATATACTTATTCGTATTTTTTATAAGCTTTCCCAAACAATCGCCATTTGCCTTCTCAGGAAATTTCATATTTATATCAACATCACCCGTAGATAACCTTTTAGAAGCCTCAGACACCCTTTCTATCGAACCTACAATTTTATTCAAAAATATGAACAGTATTAATAAAACCATGCTCGAGAGTATTCCGCCTTGCATAATGCTTTCTATTATAGAATTCCTAAGTTCAGTTATTTTTTTTGCTTTTAAAACATCAAATCTCGATTCTATATCTTTTAAATAAACACCGCTACCTATAATCCAATTCCAAGTTCTTACCTTTTTAACATATGCAAGTTTTTTGAATTGCTTATCCTTAATACCCGGATAATTCCAATAGTATTCAATAAATGCACTATTATGAATAGAGAGAGTAGATTGAATTTGCTTAAAAAATGCAGAATGCATTTTATCGCGTATGCCCAAAACATTTTTACCAACTAAATCTTCTCTTGGGGGATCAACGAGTAATATTCCACTTTGAGTCATACACCAAACATAGCCCGACTTGCCGTATTTTATGGACTGCAGCTCTTCTATCGCAACTTTTTTTGCTTTTTCTTCGCTTATAATTCCCTTTTCGTAAAGATATAAAGATGTATTTACTATATTTTCGGCAACATAAACAGCAGTTTTAATCATATCTTTATTTTGTTCGTTTATATCTTTCTTTATCTGCGCTATTTCTCTGTTTGTGTTTTTAATTTGAGTATAAAAAAAATATCCGTATCCGAATATTGCCATTAATAAAAGTCCCAATATGTAAAGCGACAATATTTTGAATCTTAGCGATACATTGTAAAACCTTTTCAGTATTTCCATAAATACTCCCTAAAAAATCGTTGTTTTTCTATTACTACGCTGATTTATCCAATATAAAAAATTTATATTAAGAATTATTCGCCTCAATAAGTTTGATAAATGCCTCTTTGGAAACCGCTACGCTCCCAATCTGTTTCATTCTTTTTTTACCCTTTTTTTGCTTCTCCAGCAGTTTTCTTTTCCTTGTGATGTCTCCGCCATAGCATTTTGCCAAAACATCTTTTCTTAATGCTCCAATCTGTTCTTTGGCTATTATTTTCCCGTTTATTTTTGCTTGAAGTCTAACTTCAAAAAGCTGTTTCGGTATATATTTTTTTAGGGTTTTAAGCACATCCCTTGCCATTCTGTACGCTTTTTCCTTTGGAACTATCATCGAGAAGGAGTCAACCTCTTTTGAATTTATCATTACTACAAGTTTTGTCAGGTCGGATTTCTTAAATCCCTCAAAATTGTAATCAAAAGAGGCGTATCCTTTTGACAACGACTTCAGTTTATCATAAAAATCGGTAATAACCTCCGAAAGAGGAATGGAGTATTTAATTAAAACTCTATCTTGAGAAATGTATGTCATATTTTTTTGATTGCCACGCTTATCCTGAAGAAGCCTTAGTATATTGCCTACAAATTCTGATGGTGTAATAATTTCAACAATAACAAAAGGTTCATATATACCGGATATCTTCTGTGGCTCAGGAAGTAACGAAGGATTGTATATATCAATGACCTCGGAATTTGTTTTCTCAATCCTATATACAACACTTGGGCTTGTAGCAACTACATCCAGATTAAATTCATCTTCAATTCTTTCTTTTGTTATATTCATACTTAGAACGCCCAAAAATCCGCATCTAAATCCGAAACCGAGTGAGTCTGATTTCTCAGGCTCTATTGTTAACGACGCATCGTTGAGCTGAAGTTTTCCGAGTGCTTCTTTTAAATCTTCATATTTATCCGTATCGGTTGGATAAATACCTGCATAAACAAAGGGTTTAGGCTTTTTAAACCCCTCAAAGGCTTCTTCACTTGGGTTATTTTCAAGGGTAATTGTATCGCCTATCAATGCATCTTTTATATTTTTAACATTTGCAATTACATATCCTACGCTTCCTACATCAAGTTTTTCTATAATTTTCTGCTTTGGTGTGTAAACACCGAGTTCTTCAACCTCAAACACTTTTCCATTTGACATAATCTTGATTTTATCCCCTCTTTTAAGGGAACCTTCAAAAATTCTTACGGCAAAAACAACTCCTCTGTAGTTGTCATACCAGGAATCTACAACAAGTGCTTTTAACCGAGCAGTGTCGTTTCCTTTAGGATACGGAATTCTTTTAACGATTGCCTCAAGTATGGTATCTATTCCTATATTTTGTTTTGCGGAAACTTTAAGTGCAGACGATGTGTCTATTCCAATAGCATCCTCAATCTCATGTTTAGTCTTTTCTATATCAGCTGAAGGTAAATCTATTTTATTAATAACCGGTATTATTTCAAGGTTGTGCTCTATTGCAAGATATGCATTTGCTATTGTCTGAGCTTCTACCCCCTGTGTTGCATCCACAACAAGCAGGCAGCCTTCGCAGGCAGATAGACTTCTTGAAACCTCGTATCCGAAATCAACATGACCTGGTGTGTCTATCATATTCAAATAGTATTTTTCATTATTATGGGTATATTCTATTCTTACTGTTTGAGCCTTTACTGTAATTCCGTGTTTTCTTTCAACATCAAGACTGTCAAGCACCTGTTCCTTCATCTCTCTTTTGCTTAGTCCGCCTGTATTTTCTATAATTCTGTCTGCAATAGTGCTCTTTCCGTGATCTATGTGTGCTATAATTGAAAAATTTCTTATATGTTTTGTATCCATTAAACCGCCATTTTTTTAAGTTTTAAAATAATATCCTGTTCCAAAATATAGCTTTCGTACCTCAATTTCTTAAATTGCAAAGAATCGTCTATATTTATCATCTTAAAGAGTTCTTCGAGAACCCTCAATGATTCTTCTATGCGTTTTAAATTAGCATAAACAATATCTTCAATACTGTTTCTCACCTTTTCAATATTGCTGTTAATTGTTTTGCCTACATCATTTTTAGTATCTCTAAACAGTATAAAGTCGTTGTATCTTTTTTGAATTAACGAAACTTCCGAGCGAATATTCTTAATTTTTCCCGATATCTCTTTATCGTCAAGTATAAATCTTGATATATCTTCGGCAACCCTTAGTCCTTCCCTTAATCGATTGAGATTTGCATCCGCTATTCTTTTTACCTTTGCGTTGCTTTTTTCCAAAGTATTTCGAACTCCTTTTCATAAACATTTGCTATATCGAAACGATGAATTATTACTATATTTTCGTCGTTCATAGCAAAAGCACTCGCCGTCCAATTTGCCGAACCCGAAGATACGATATTTCCGTCAAAAACTGCAAATTTATTATGCATAATGCCGTCTCTATCCCAATGCCTATGAGGTTTTGCAAATCTTACATCAATTCCGTTATTTTTGAGGTATAAATATTTCGTATATCTGTTTTCTTTTGGATTATTTGATTTTTTATCAAGAACAATCCTTATGCTTATTCCCCTTTTTTTTGCCGAAACAATACTTTGAGCAAGGGGTCTTGATGTGAAATCATACATAGCTATATCTATCGATTTTTTACTGGAATTTATCAAATCAACCAAGACATCGAGAGCCTTGTATGAAGGTGTAAAATAAACTTCAATATCCCTGGAAAAAGCATTCAACGAAAATATTATCAAGAAAATAACGGAAAAAACAGCTTTTTTATACATTGTAGTTTGGTGGCTCCTTAGTTACTATAATATCGTGTACATGACTTTCTCTAAATGAGGCTGGACTTATCTGAACAAATATTGCCTTTTTTTTCAGTTCGTTTATTGTTGAGCATCCCACATATCCCATTCCTGAGCGTAAGCCCCCTATAAGTTGATAGATAACATCACCCGCATTTCCTTTATAGGGCACCCTACCCTCTACGCCTTCCGGAACAAGTTTTTCCGTTTCCACTTCATCCTGAAAATATCTATCTTTACTGCCTTCTTTCATTGCACCTATGGAACCCATACCTCTATATACCTTGTATTTTCTTCCTTGATATATTAAAGATTCACCAGGCGATTCTTCAACTCCTGCAAGCAGATTGCCAATCATAACCGCACTTGCCCCCGTTGCAATAGCTTTTACAAGATCACCTGAAAATTTTATTCCTCCGTCTGCAATAATTTTTTTATCGTACGACGCAGCTTCTTCAGAGCATTCGGATATAGCGGTAATCTGTGGTACTCCAACCCCTGCAACAACTCTCGTCGTACATATTGAACCCGGACCTATTCCAACCTTTACTATATCTGCGCCGGCTTCAATAAGACTTTTTGTACCCTCTTTTGTCGCTACATTACCGGCTATTAATACTATATTGGGGTGTTTGATTTTTACCTTTTCAACAAGTTCCAAAATATACTTTGAATGACCGTGAGCAGAATCTGCAACTATTACATCCACACCGGCTTTAACCAAGGCATCTGCCCTTTCAACACCATCCTTTGTGCCGATTGCAGCCCCCACAAGCAGTCTTCCGTGAATATCCTTTGATGCATTGGGGTACTGTTTCTTTTTCCTAATATCTTTTATTGTAATTAAACCCTTAATTTTAAAATCTTTATCAACTATTGGCAATTTCTCTATCTTGTTGTTTTTTAAATATTCTTCTGCTTCAAGAAGTGTTATTCCTTCTCTTGCCACGACAAGATTTTCTCTCGTCATAACCGAACTTACTTTTTTAGAATAATCTTTCTCAAATTGAACATCTCTATTTGTTATAATACCTATAAGTTTTCCGTCACTTAAAACAACCGGTATACCCGATATGTGATATTGACTCATTAAGGCAAGCGCATCCCCTATTGTTGCATCCGGAGATATGGTTATAGGATCTAATATCATTCCGCTTTCTGATTTTTTAACCCTCAAAACCTGCTTAACCTGCTCCTCTATACTCATATTCTTATGTATTATGCCAAGACCGCCATGTCTTGCCATAGCTATTGCCATTCTCTGCCCCGTAACAGTATCCATAGCAGCGGAAATAATGGGTATATTGAGCTGCAATCTGTCGGATAGAACAGTTGATACGGAGACATTTCTTGGAAGAACATCCGATTTTTGAGGCACAAGCAATACATCGTCAAATGTTAGTCCCATAGCATTTTTTAAATTAAGCATAAAAACCTCTTTATATCTCTAAAAATTTAAAATCAGCAACAAAATAAACCAGCTTTTTAAGTTTGTTTAATAGTGAAAGTCTGTTGTTTCTCACTTTTTCATTTTTATCCATAACCATAACTTTATCAAAAAACTGATTTATTTCATTTTCTATAGAGGATATTTCGCTCAGCAAGCCTTTGTAGTCTTTCTGTTTTATATATTCTCTGCTTTTTTCCTCTATTTTCAAAATAGCCTCAAACAGGGCTTTTTCTTCTTTATCCTTTAAAAGAGACTCATCTACAGAATCATTTTTAAAATCTTTAACTATATTAAATACCCTTTTGACTGCAAATCTCTTACTCTTTTGTTTATCCGAATCAAAAAAGCTTTTTAACGCTTCAAGCCTTAAATATGAACCGTAAATATCGTATATACCTACCGACGCTATTGCATCCAATGTATCATAAGAATATTCGCTAAAATAATTCTTAAATCTAACCTTGATAAAATCAATAACCTCTTCTATGTTAATTTTTTTACCATATGACTCTGCTGATTTTTCAAATACTTCCTTTAAATTTAAATTGATTTTTGATGAAATAATAATTCTCACTATTCCAAGAGCCGCTCTTCTTAGTGCATAGGGATCCTTTGTGCCTGTTGGCTTTAAATCGGCTATAAAGCCACCTGTTATTAAATCTATTTTATCTGCAAGTGATAAAACAACGCCGGTGTCTGTTTTTGGAAGTTCATCCTGTTTTGGCAGATACTGTTCATATATTGCATATGCAACCTCTTTATCCTCGTTTGATATTATTGCATACTCTTTTCCCATTACGCCCTGAAGCTCGGGAAACTCATAAACCATCTGCGTTAAAAGGTCTGCTTTTGAAAGGTATGCCGCTCTCTTTGCTTTAACTGTATCAAAATTAAGCGTTTTAGATAAAAATTCACTCAAAGATTCAATTCTTTTTACCCTTTCAAATTGACTTCCAAGCTTTTCGTGAAATGTCATATTTTTAAGACCTTCAACAAAATCTTCAAGTTTATGACTTGAATCCTCTTTAAAGAAGAACTTTGCATCATTAAACCTTGCCCTTAAAACTCTTTCGTATCCCGTTTTAATTATATTCATATCGTCCGTTTCAATATTGGATACAGCGGCAAATTTATTGTAAAGCTTACCTTTTCTTAAAAATGCGAAATATCTTTGGTGATCTTTCATTGATGTTATAAGAACCTCTTTTGGAAGAGACAGATACTCCTCTTCAAATTCTCCGACTACAATTTTGGGATACTCATTAATATTGACTATCTCTTCAAGAAGTTCTTCATCGTATACTACATCTGCGGATTCTTTTTTGCATACGGCATTTATCTGATTTAAAATTATTTCTTTTCTTTTATTCTGATCTGCAATAACAAAGCCACCTTCCAACTCTTTCAGATAATTTTCGTAACTTAATCTTATTTTCCCTTTACTTAAAAATCTATGACCATATGTGTAGCTTGTTGAGTCTATGCCCGCAAAATTAAAATCTATAACTTCATCATCAATGGTAAATGTTATATTGTGCACCGGCCTGACAAATTCAAATTCTCCGCTTCCCCATCTCATTTTTTTCTTAAAATTTAGTTTATGTAAAAAATCGTGTACAATTTCACTCATTATAGGTTTAACATCTATGTTTTTACCTTTTTCAATTATATAGACGTAGTTACCCCTTTCTGTTTTTTCTATTTGAACATCTTTCAAGGATACTGAATTTTTCTTTAAAAAGCCATTCAATGCTTTTGTAGGTTTGTCGTCTTTAAAAGCAATAGAAGCAGGAGGACCTGTAATTTTTTTGTCATTTGTTGTTATAACATCATTAGATTCAAGTTTAAAAGCTATTCTTCTTGGTGTTAGAAAAACAACCAAATCTTTAAAATCTATATTTCTGCTTTTTAATAATTCTGTAAGTGTTTCGTGCACCCTGTTTTCCAAACCACTCATTTCTGATGCCGGAAGTTCTTCCGTAAAAAGTTCAAAAAGAAGTTTCATTATTTATCCTCCATATAAACCTTTGCTATATTTGCAGCCATTTCCCTTATTCTTCTTATATATGTCGTTCTTTCCGCCACACTTATAGCATTTCTGGCATCAAGCAAGTTGAATGTGTGCGAACATTTCATACAATAATCATAGGATGGTCTAACTAATTTTTCTTTTATGCAGGCTCGTGATTCTTCTTCATACATATCAAAGAGCTTAAACAACATATCCGTATTTGCCGTCTCGAAATTGTATCTTGAATATTCATATTCATCATACTTATGAACATCACCGTATGTAAATTTATCATTCCATTGCATATCAAAAACATCATCAACCTGCTGAATATACATACCCAATCTTTCGGTTCCGTATGTTATCTCAACGGGAATAGGCTTTAAGGAGTAACCGCCAATCTGTTGAAAATATGTAAATTGTGTAACTTCCATACCATCTAACCAAACTTCCCATCCAAGTCCCCAAGCCCCAAGAGTTGGAGATTCCCAATTGTCTTCAACAAATCGTATATCGTGCTCATTAAGTTTAATGCCCATTTCTTCAAGACTCTCCAAATACATATCTTGTATATTCAATGGAGATGGCTTCATTACGACCTGATATTGATAATAGTGCTGTAGTCTATTTGGATTTTCCCCGTATCTTCCGTCTGTAGGTCTTCTGCTTGGTGCAACATAAGCAACATTCCAATCCCCTTTATCAAGAGATTTGAGTGCTGTAGCCCAATGAAAAGTACCTGCCCCTGCCTCCATATCGTAAGGCTGTAAAATAATGCATCCCTTATTTTTCCAAAAATTAGATAAGGTTAATACGATATCTTGATAATTCATATCTCCTCCTTCTTAAATATCAAATGAAGCTACCATTGGTGCGTGATCGGATGGTTTTTCTTTGCCTCGTTCATCCGTGTCAATGTAACAATTTGTGCACAAGTTTATAAGAGGCTTTGAAATCCATATATAATCAATTCTCAGTCCGATATTTCGTTTAAATGAAGATAATCTGTAGTCCCACCAACTGAACTCTTGTTCCTTATTAAAAAGCCTGAAGGCATCGGTGAAACCCCAATTATAAAAATTTAAAAGAGCCTCTCTCTCTTTGGGATGAAAACCTATTTTTCCCACCATCGAGTTGACATCATAAACATCAATCTCCTCTTTTGCAACATTGAAATCTCCGACTATTATTATTTTATCCTTTTCGCTTGAGTAGTTATTTTCAATATATTTTCTGAAACCGTTTATAAACTCAAGTTTATATCTAAAATTATCACTTTCAGGACTTTTACCGTTGGGGAAATAGGAGTTTATTATGGTTATATCGTTTATTTTTGTTAAAATAACCCTTCTTTGCTTATCTTCCTCTTCAAACAGTTTGGTTTTTACTTCATCAAAGGGCTTTTTTGATACCGTAGCAACCCCGTTAAATCTTTTCTGACCGAATAATGCAATGTTGTAGCCTAAATTCTCAAACTCCTCTTTAGGAAACATTCTATTTTCAACCTTTGTCTCCTGCATACATAAAACATCGCTTTCGTTGTTTTTTAAAAATTCAACTACATTCTTTATCCTTGCCCTTACCGAATTGACATTCCATGTTACAACTGAAAACTTCATTCTTTAAACTCACTTTCTATATTTTAAATATGCAAACAGGGTGGCAAGTATAATAAGAAAGCCAACACTATTTGCAGCTATTATTACTATATCTTGCCTTAAAAGTCCATAAACAATCCATAAAATTAAGCCCAGCATTATTTGTATTATCATAATCGGACTTATGCCCTTAGTTTCTTTTGTTCTTATAATCTTTAAAAATTGAGGCACAAAGCTGAAGGTTGTAAGCAATGCTGCTGCCACCCCGGTCAAATTAATAATAATCTGATTCATCTTACTTAAAATCCATATATTCTAAGTATAAATTCTGAAAATTTGCTTCATTGGCTATTTCAATATACTCTATTTTTTTCGATACGGACTCTATCTTTTCCCTTTCCTTTTTACAAAAAAGTTGTAGAGCACCTGACAAAGATGAATTGCCCAAAAATTCCACATTATCTTTAAAAGCAAGCAAGTTGGATTCAAAAATATCCTCTTTTGAGATATTTTTTGAAAAACCGCCTGACATATATACCGTTTCAATTTCGTTAAACGACAAACCCGTTTTATCAATTAATATTTGAATACCGGCATTAAGTGACGCCTTAACAAGCTGAAATTCTCTTATTGATTTTTGCGTCAAAAATATATTATTATCGAGCAGAAAACGGTTTTCTTTAATCCTATTAATAAGCTGAAGCGGAGCATCTTCAATCTCCCAGGCTTCGACTATATTCCCTCGTTTATTAATAATATTATACCGTCTTAAAAGTGCAATTGCGCTGATTAAACCGCTTCCTGTAATACCTTTTGCTTTTTTGTTACCAATAGTTGTGCATTTCAATATCCCGTCAAATTCAACTTTTTCAATCGCACCCTCCTGAGCAGTCATTCCGTAATCTATGGATGCTCCTTCAAGAGCAGGACCTGCAGGTACGCTCGCTGAATATATTCTGTTTTTATAATTAAGCACAAATTCGCAGTTCGTTCCTATATCCAAAAATAAAAAATTTTTGTTGAAATCAAGTTTAGTTAGCCCTGAAGTTACATCAGAGCCTATAAACGCACTCAATACAGGTGGAGTGTAAGTGTCTATACCGTTCCATTCTGTATATAAAGAACCGTAAAACACAGGTTTATAGGGATATTTTCCTATACTCGTCGGATTTTTTGAGAAAAAAAACGCAAGCATTGTAGGATTTGCGGAGACTATCATAAAATCAATTTTACCGACATTATGTTTCATTTTAATTTGTTCAATAATTTTAAGAATGGAGGATTGTAGAATATTAATTAAAATATCAGTCTTACCGTTGTTAGAAAAGCTGATTCTCGATAACACATCCGCTCCATATGCCATTTGAGGATTAAGAAAATTTACATTTTCTGCAACTTTCCCATTTTTTACAAAAGAAAGCGCAATTGTTGTTGTTCCTATATCGAGTGCAATATAATTTTTATCATCATCAGTGCATACATCTCCATCAAAATTTGAAAATTTCGGCTTATTTTCAAAAACTTCTACAATGGAATCTTCAACCGCATTGTGCATACACGCAAGTCTTATTCCGCTTTTTAATTCCTGCTCAGTAAAACTTTGTTTTTCTATTTCGTTGGGCGCAGGAATATTTTTTAGAAATCTTACCTTGCATTTTTTACATATCCCCCTGCCACCGCAATACGCATTTATGGATATAGAATTCTCTGCAAGTATATTTAATAACGACCCGTTAGAACCATTAATCTCTATAAATTTATCTGAATTTTTAACGGTAAATTTCATTTATTTAAGGAATGAAAACGAGTCAATAATTTTTGTCTTAACCTCTTCCAATGTTCCTTCAATCTGGGCTCCTGCTGCATTTTTGTGACCGCCTCCTCCGAAAACAGAAGCTGCACGAGCAACATCAATCTTACCTTTGGAACGCATACTTATCTTAAAAACATTGTGCCTGTCTTCCCTTAATAATATACCTACCTCAGCGCCTCTTATACTTCTTGCGTAATTTACAAACCCCTCAGAGTGCTCAATTTGCGTAGCGGTTTTTTTGAACATATCTTCGGTCACATAAAGAATAGCTATTTTACCGTCTATAAACACCTGAAGTGTATTAAGAACAAGACCCAACAACTTAATGGTTTCAAGCGTATTGCTTTCATAAATATTATAGGCACAGAACCACGGGTCAACACCTATTTCAAGTAAATCCGCAGCGATTCTCATAGTCTCCGGAGTGGTGGATGAATATCTAAAAGAACCGGTATCTGTCATTATGCTTACATATAAATACTGAGCTGTTTTTTTTGAAATAGCAATACCGTTCTGTTTAAATATTCTCCATAGCATAATGCCCACGGCACTTGCATCACCATCGATAAAATTAATATCTCCGAAGAGGGTATTCGTTTTGTGATGGTCTATGTTAATAAAAATCTTATCTTTTGTGTCTTCTTTTTTTATGCCACATCTTTCAATTTCTGCCGTATCAACTGCTATAATAACATCGGTTTTCTTCATCGTTTTTATTGGCTCTATTATGTCATAGTCCTCTAAAAAAGAATAAACCTCAGGCGGTTTTGTTAGATTAACAACCTGGACATTTTTGCCCATATCCTTTAAAGCACTGTAAAGAGCCAAAGATGAACCTATTGCATCCCCGTCAGGATTTTTATGAGAAACTATAAGAAAGCTATCTTTTTCTTTTATTATGTTTCCTATTTTTTCTATCACTTTTTCAACCTTCTTCTTTTAAATCTTTTAATAATTTATCAACCTTAAAGCCGTAATCTATAGAATCATCATATTTAAAGTGTAAGTGTGGCATATATCTTAATTTTATTTTGTTTGATAAATTTTTCTTTATGTAGCCTTTTGCATTATCGAGAAGCTCCAACACCTCATTTTTGTCAACTCCACTTAAGCTTGTGGATATATAAATCTGGGCATTTTTAAGATCATTGCTTAAAGAAATATCTGTTAGTGTAATCTCATTCAATCTTCCATCATTCATTTCAAACTGTATAATGCTTGATATGGCTTTTCTTAATTCCTGCTCCACTCTGTCTTTTCTTTTGTAGGGATTATTTCTTCTAATCATAAATATGTCCTTATCTATAGTTCTCTTTGTATTTTATTGATAACATAAGCCTCTATAAAATCTCCAGCTTTGATATCATTAAAATTCTCAACTCCTATTCCGCATTCGTATCCCTGTTTGACCTCTGAAACATCATCTTTAAATCTCTTTAATGACATTATAGGACCGTCGTGAATGATAACCCCATCTCTTAAAATTCTTATTCTGGCATTTCTCGTTACCTTTCCGTATGTCACATAACATCCTGCCACAATACCAATTTTTGGCACCTTGAATGTGTCTCTAACCTCAGCTCTTCCGATTGCCTCCTCTTTCTCTTCAGGCGACAGAAGACCGGATAAAGATTTTTTAATATCATCAATAATATCGTATATGACACTGTATGTTCTTACATCTATGTGCATATCTTTGGATATTTTTAGGGCTTCCTGGGTCGGTCTCACATTAAATCCTAAAACTATGGCATTTGATGCTGATGCTAAGTTTATATCACTTTTTGTTATGGCACCGACTCCGGAGTGTATTAATTTAACCGAAACTTCATCGGTTGAAAGCTTTGATAATGCAGCATCAATCGCTTCTACAGAACCATTTACATCCGTTTTTAAAATAATAGGCAACTCTTGAATCTCACCCTCTTTTACCTGCTCAAATATATTTTCAAGACTTATGCCGTTTTTATTAAGCATAACTTTTTTTATTTCTCTCTGTCTTTCTTCAGCTATTTTTTTTGCAGACTGTTCATCCTTAACCACTATTAAGGTATCTCCTGCCTCAGGCACCCCATGAATACCTGTAATTACAGTCGCAAAAGATGGTAAAACTTTTTTTACTTTCTTATTATTGTTGCCCATTAAAGCTCTTGCTTTTCCATAATGAGCTCCAACTATGTAAAAATCTCCTTGGCGTAGCGTTCCTTCTTTAACAACAACTGTTGCAATCGGACCCATTCTTTTATCAAGTTTTGATTCAACAACAACGGCTTTTGCTCTTTTATTCGGATTTGCAGTTAATTCCATAACCTCAGCCTGTAATAGAATACTTTCAAGTAAATCGTTTATTCCAAGATGTTTTTTTGCACTCACCTTTACAAAAATATTTTCTCCGCCCCATTCTTCAGAAATAATACCGTAATTGGAAAGTTCCTGTATAACCCTATCAGGATTTGCATTTGGTTTATCTATTTTATTAATAGCCACAACAATAGGTACGCCGGCAGCTTTGGAATGATTTATAGCCTCTATGGTTTGAGGCATAACACCATCATCGGCAGCAACAACAAGAATAACTATATCCGTGATTTGCGCACCCCTTGCCCTCATCTCCGTGAAAGCTTCATGCCCCGGAGTATCAAGAAATGTTATGTATTTTCCCTTTACCTTAACAGAATAAGCAGCCATATGTTGCGTAATACCACCGGCTTCCTTCTGCGCTACATTTGTGGTTTTAATGGCATCAAGTATGGATGTTTTGCCATGATCAACATGCCCCATTACGGTAACTATAGGATGTCTCGGTTGAAGATCTTCCTTTTTGTCTTCTATATCCATTAAATCTGCAAATTTAGTCGATTTTATAACCTCTTCTTCTACTTTAAATCCATATTCATCTGCTATTATTTTAGATGCTTCCAAGTCAACTATATCATTTTTTCTTAGCATAACCCCAAGTTCGAAGAATTTGGAAATAATCTCAGAAAAGTCAACATTCAGTTTTTCAGCCAATTCAAAAACCGTTATGCCTTCGCTTAGCTTTAAGATATTGCTTTCTTCATTCTCTTCCTGTTCTTTTTCTGTTTTTTTGTACTTCTTCTTAGTTTTTAATTTTTGAGGAGTGACAGCTTCTATAAACGCTTCCTTTCTAAATCTTCGTTTTGTCCTGCTATTTTCTTGTGGCTTGGGATCTGTTTTTGGCTTTTCCTTATGCATTTCTTTTTTTGTATTTTTATTGTCCGTAACAACTTTTTTTGTTTTTGATTTTACCTCTTTAATTGCACTTTTCTTCTTTTCAGACCATTGCTTCATAAATCTTTCAGCATCTTTTTCTTCAATACCCGAAAAGTTACTCTTTGCTTCAATACCGAAATCATTAAGTTTTTTTATTATTACACTGCTTTTGCTGTTTAATTTTCTTGCTATCTCATAAACTCTTATCTTCATCTATCACCCCTTTCAATTCCAAGCAACCATTAAGAAAAATATTCATCATTTACACTTATACTGTAACTACTCTCTGAAGATTCTTCATCATTAACCACTCTATCTGAAATTTTTATAATATCTATATTGTAACCTGTCAATTTTGCCGCAAGTTTTGCGTTCACACCCGCCTTCCCGATAGCCATAGAAAATTCTTCATCATCAACATAAACTTTGGCTCTTTTTAAGTCTTCGTCTATATCAACAGAAATTACCTTGGCGGGAGACATAGCATTTCTTATGAATATTGATGGATTTGCACTCCATTTTATAACATCAATTTTCTCATCTCCAAGCTCTTTCACAATAGCTGAAACCCTTATCCCTTTTGAGCCTACGCATGTTCCTATAGGATCTATTTTTGAATCTTTTGAGTAAACCGCCACCTTCGTTCTTCTTGACGGTTCTCTCGCTACAGATTTAATCTCTACATTGCCATCTCTTACTTCAGGCACCTCTTTTTCAAAAAGTTTCTTCACAAATCCCGGATGAGTACGAGACAGTATGAGTTTGACACCCTTAGCTTCCTCCAAGACATCAAGAACATAAGCCCTTATATTTTCACCTACAATAAATTTATCATTGATTCCCTGTTCTTTTTTAGGCAGAATTCCTATGGCATTTTTGAAATCTACTATAATGTCGTTGTAAGCCCCGATACTCCAAATTTCACCCACAATTATTGTTCCTACTCTACTTTTATATTCTTCAAAAGCAGAGTGTTTCTCTACATCCCTGAAAAGTTTTGCAATAACATTTTTTATTGAAGATACGGCAATTCTTCCAAGGCTTTTGGCATCTACGCCTATTTCCACAAAATCGCCTATTTTCGCATCAGGATTGATTTGCAATGCATCTTGCAGACTTATTTCGTTTTCCCGTATTGCATTTTTTACAACCTTTTTTTTCACAAAAACATTAAATTCCTTTGCGTCCATATCTACATATGTTCTTATCTCTGTTTCTTCTCCGTATTTTCTCATCATAGCTGTTTTTATAGCTTCAACAAGGGACTCAAAAACCCTTTCCATAGGTATCTGATGATCCTTGGCTATTTGCTGTGCTATATCAAAAATTTCCTTCATTTTCTACTCCTTAAATTGCATCAATTCTGGCTTTTTTTATATTATTTTTTTCTATCACTATGTCTTTATCATTGCTGAGCAATATACTATTTTCATCAATTGATTTTAAGATACCTCTAAATGTTTTGGTATCGCCTATTTTTTCATGTGTTTTAATTAAGCATTTTTTGCCCACAGCAGCCTTAAAATGTTCATCCGTTCTCAATTTCCTATTTATTCCCGGGCTTGAAACTTCAAGTGTGTAAGAGTCGCTACTGTTATATTCAACATCAAGCAAAACACTTAAGTTTCTGCTGACATCAGTGCAATCTGATATAGATACACCGCCAACTTTGTCTATATATATACTTATTTTTTTGTTGCTTGTTTCTATATCGTACACCGAAAATCCTAAATTTTCAATAATAGCATAAATATCGTCTTTTAATTCGCCACTTAAAATCATCATAATTCCTTTAAATAGTCTAACAAAATTTATTTTAAATTGGAAGTAATTCTTATTTGCTGTTTATTGCTGATTTCAAAGTGTTATATAAAAGCATAGCAATAGTCATTGGGCCAACCCCACCAGGCACAGGTGTTATATATGAAGCTTTTTGTGACACGCCCTCGAAATCTACATCGCCTGTAACCTTTCCGTTAATTTTACTTATACCCACATCCACAACTACGCATCCTTCTTTAACCATTTCTTGAGTAATAAGATGGGGTTTTCCTACAGCCGATATCAATATATCCGCCTTAGATGTTTTATCCTTTAAATTTTTTGTGTGTATATGGCATAACTGTACAGTAGCATCCGCATTTGTAAGCATTGCACTCATTGGTTTGCCTGTAATGTTTCCGGCACCTACTACAACAACATCCTTACCCTTTAATTCTATTTTGTATTCTTCAAATAGCTTCATTATACCAAAAGGTGTGCATGGATAAAACATAGGATTTCCTCGCGAGAGTGTTCCTACATTATAGGGATGAAACCCGTCCACATCTTTTTTGTAATCTATTGCCTCTATAACCCGCTCTTCCCTTATATGTGGTGGAAGTGGTAGCTGAACCAAAATTCCGTGCACCATAGGATTATTATTCAACATTTTAATTACACTTATTAGTTCATCTTCGGAAATTTCCTTAGGCATTCTATGATTTATAGAATAAATACCGACATCTTCACAAGCCTTGGTTTTCATATTAACATACAATTGGCTTGCCGGATTTTCTCCAACGAGCATCACTGCAAGACCCGGTATTACACCCTGTTTTTTAAGCCCTTCGACCTCTTTTTTGATTTCCTCTCTCATCTTTTTGGATAATGATTTTCCGTCCAATAACACCATTTTAATAACCTTCTTTCTACAAGGCTTTTTCTATTCTTGTAATTAAATTTCCATTTTTAAATATTGTAACATCCCCTGTTGACTCTGAAACGACTACACTTATCGCATTTGTTAAAGCTGTAATGGATGCGGCGGCAAGGTGTCGCGAACCCAAACCTTTCGGTATCTCTTCAGTAACAGCAGAAGATGTTGCTATAAACACTCCTGCGGATTCTACTACACCATCTGCATCAATTAAAATAGCACCGTCAAGCAGACTAAACTCTTTCAATGTATCATCAAGATTAACCTTTAGTATATTCCTCTCGTCGGGATTGTATCCCTTAAAAGGGTTAAATATCATTTGCTTAACATTTTCCAACACCTTTTCTTTATCTCCAAGTATAAAAATGGCACCGATACTCTTTCCTTCTCTGCCCTGATTTGCAAGTTCAAGTGCTATTCTTAAAATTCTCTCAAAAACCTCAGGTTTAACCGATTTCTCCAAATCAATCTCACCCTTAAAACTAAGCAGCTCTTTTTCCTTTGATATATCTATAAAAATAGAAGTATCTATACTGTCTGAAACACCCGTTAATGCAATTAGATTTTCATCTTTTGACAACATACCGGATGACATACACATCATTAATGCTATCTTTACCTTATTCATTCTGTTAAAATTTATGGAGGGAGCTACAATTAGATTTCCCAAGCTTTTGAGTTTCTCAAAAATTATCTTATCATCCTCTTCTTTCTCCTCTTCTCTTATGATGATAATTTTTTTTACATCGTTATTTTTAACAAAATCTTCATCAAGATAGTCTTTTACATCATTGTAGTAAAATAAAACAGAGGTATTACCCTCAATACTCTTTGCCAATTCCAAAGAGTTCTGAAATATAAATTTAGCCACTCTTTTTGTCATCTTTTTTCTCAACTTTTTTCTTTAAAGATATATCAAATGTAAAGTCCGGGCAATGGAGAGCATAACCCTCCTTCATAAGGAACTGTTTTTTACAGGTTGCTCTCCATGCACATACACTACAGCTTATTTTTTTGTCTTCCATTTTATTTACATATACATTAAAGCTTTATTTATTGCGTCAAGATAGGCTTTTGCACTTGCCTCAATGATATCCGTAGATGTTCCCCTTCCCAAAATATTTTTGTCAATATCGGAAAAATAGACCTTTACGATAACCTCGCCTATTGCATCTTTACCCTCTGTTAAAGCTTGTATGTCATATCTTAAAAGCTTACCCTTTACATATGTAATTCTTTCAAGAGATTTAAATGTAGCATCTACAGGCCCGTCTCCCAATGCAGCATCTTGAAATTCTTCTTCATTTTTTACAAGTTTAATGGTTGCAGTAGGTGATGTGTTACTTCCTGAGACAACCTGCAGAGAAACAAGTTTGTATATTTGAGGAACAACTTTGAATTTCTCCTCTATAATAGACCTTAAATCTTCGTCATATATCTCTTTCTTTTTATCGGCAAGTTTTTTAAAGTCATTAAACACATCAAGCAGTTTTTCTTTGTCAAGGTCGTATCCCAGCTCTTTAAGTCTTTTTTCAAGTCCGTGTTTACCAGAGTGTTTGCCAAGAACAAAGTTATTTGTTTCAATACCAACATCCTTAGGCTTCATAATTTCATATGTCTGTTTTTCCTTTATAACTCCGTCTTGGTGAATGCCAGCTTCATGGGCAAAGGCATTAATTCCCACTATTGCCTTATTTCTCTGTATATGAATACCCGTAAGCTTACTTACCATTCTGCTTGTTCTATGTATTTCTTCAGTATTAATTTCCGTATAGCAATCCTTGTAAAAATCATTTCTTGTCTTTAGAGCCATTACTATTTCTTCAAGGGCTGCATTTCCGGCTCTCTCTCCCAATCCGTTAATTGTGCATTCAACCTGATTTGCCCCTGCCAAGACAGCTGAAAGAGAATTTGCAACCGCCATGCCAAGATCATTATGGCAGTGTACGCTTATATTGGCTTTATCTATGTTTGGCACTTTATTTTTTAGGTATTGTATAAGTTCATAATATTCTTGAGGTGTCGTATAGCCTACGGTATCAGGGACATTTATTGTTGTTGCGCCTGCATTGATAACTTTTTCATATATTGTGCACAAATAATCCCAATCGCTTCTTGTAGCATCTTCAGCGGAAAATTCTACATCATCGGTATAGTTTCTTGCCAATTTAACAGAGTCCACAGCTACATCTATTACCGCATCATAACTCATTTTTAATTTTTTCTCTACATGAACCGGACTTGTGGCGATAAATGTGTGTATTCTTCCCCTTTCCGCTTTTGAGAGAGCTTTACCTGCCTCTTCGACATCCCTTTTTGTTGCCCTTGCTAAAGATGCAATTATCGGTCTTCTAACCTCTTGAGCCACTTTTGCGATTGCATCGGCATCACCCAAAGATGCAGCGGCAAAACCCGCTTCAATAACATCAACGCCGAGGGTTTCGAGCTGTCTTGCTATAGATAATTTTTCCTCAGTGTTTAAGCTTGCGCCCGGAGATTGTTCCCCGTCTCTTAGCGTAGTGTCAAAAATTACAATCTTTCTTTCACTCATGTTCCACCCCCTGCTTTTTTCCTTCTCTTCTAAAATTTCTTTTAAATATTTTATATAAAGATTCGGTAGGACCTAAAATTGCATACGAAAAAGATATTAAAGGTACAAAAATATACGGTTTAAAAATTATCAATGATAGAGTTAAAATAATTAACGCAAAGGTTCTTATCGAAATCCTTTTATGCGTGCTTGCATCTTTTAAACTTTTATATTTTAGAGTGCTTATCATTAAGAATGATAGAGTATAGGTGGCGATTAAGAATATATAATTATATTTTTCATAATTCAAATTAAAATGCATCGATATCAACACCATAGAAGCAACCGTAGCGGCGCCTCCGGGTATTGGAAGTCCTATAAAGCTATCTTTATGATTTGTCTGTATGTTAAATCTTGCAAGGCGAAGTGTTCCGGTTAGAAGGAATAAAAATGCAGCTATAATGCCCAATCTTCCAAAATCTTTTAGAACAAAGCTGTACATTAAAAATGATGGAGCAATTCCAAAACTTATAAGGTCGCTTAGAGAATCGTATTCTACGCCAAACTGACTCTCTGTGTGAGTTAATCTTGCAACTTTACCGTCTAAATTATCAAATAAAACGGCAAGTATTATAATCCAGGCAGCCGACAGAAAATGACCGTCATATGCCCTTAATATACTATAAAAACCCGCTGCAATATTTGCTGTTGTAAAAAGATTTGGTAGAATATATACGGCTCTGCGATTTTTATCCGTCATTTAAATACACCGAGGATAGTTTCGCCTGCTTTGACGCTTTCGTTAAGGTTAACAAATTCATCTATATCATCCTGAACATAGACATCAAGCCTTGAACCAAATCTTATTAAACCTATAATTTCACCTTTTTTAACCTCATCTTCAGGCTGTTTGTAGTTCACTATTCTTCTTGCTACCATTCCGGCTATCTGGACAACAACTATTCTTCTTCCGCTCTTGCCCTCTATCAAAAAGGCGTTTTGTTCATTGTCCATAGATGCTTTCTCTCTGTAAGCAGGTAAAAATTTACCTTTATTGTAAACAATATCTATTATTTTCCCGTTTATAGGAGACCTGTTTATATGCACATTAAACAATGACATAAAGATACTTATCCTTTTGGTTTCCTTTTTAAAAAAGTACCTCTCATAAGAGTCTTCCTTTGAAATTACAACGCCGTCAGCCGGACTTACCAATGCGTGCTTCATAACCGGTATATCTCTTTTCGGATTTCTAAAAAAGAAACTGCTAAAAGTCCCGAAACCCGCAGATAAAAGAGCCGGAAAAATCATCCTCTTTTTATAAAAAAGATAAGAGGAGGCAAAGCCTCCCATAATAAAGGGGTATCCCTCTTTTGCTATAAAATCCTTTTCTTTCGTTTTCATTTTTAGTTTTTATTCTCATCAACTGATTTAGATTCCTTAATCCAAGGCATCATATTTCTCAGTTTTTTGCCCACTTTTTCTATGGGATGATTTTTATCTTTCTCTAAAAGAGCATTAAACATAGGTCTGCCGGATTTATTTTCCAAAATCCATTCCTTTGCAAAACTTCCGTTTTGTATCTCTGCCAAGATAGCTTTCATTCTCTTTTTTGTATCCTCGTCAACAACCCTTGGACCTCTTGTTACATCTCCGTATTTTGCGGTATTTGATATTGAATATCTCATATCATATATACCACCTTCATACATTAAGTCAACTATTAATTTTAATTCATGAAATGTCTCGAAATAAGCCATCTCTTCGGGGTATCCGGCTTCAACAAGGGTTTCAAAACCTGCTTTTACCAAAGCCGTAGCTCCTCCACATAGAACTGCCTGCTCTCCAAAAAGGTCTGTCTCGGTTTCATCCTTAAATGTAGTTTCTATTACTCCTGCCCTTGCTCCTCCATTTGCAGATGCATAACTTAATGCCAATTCTTTCGTATTCTTTGAATAATCATTTGCTACAGCAATAAGCATAGGAACTCCCCTACCCTTCTCATACTCTCTTCTTACAAGATGTCCGGGACCCTTTGGTGCTATCATCATTATATTTATTGTGGATTTTGGAGCAATCTGTCCGAAGTGTATATTAAATCCATGGCCAAAAGCTATCGTATCACCATCGTCAAGATTAGATTCTATAGATTCTTTGTATATCTCAGGCTGCATTTCATCAGGTGCAAGAATCATAATAACATTTCCCCATTTTGCCGCTTCACCTGTTTCCATAACTTTAAGCCCGGCAGCTTCAGCTTTTTTCCAAGATTTAGAATCTTTTCTTAATCCTACAACAACATCACAACCTGAGTCCTTTAAGTTGTTGGAATGTGCATATCCCTGAGAACCGTAACCTATGATAGCAACTTTTTTAGATTTTATTAAGGATAAATCTGCATCCTTTTCATAATAAATAGTCATAGCCATATCTTAAAATCCTCCCTACTTTTTATTCTCTCTTATCATAGCCACTTTTCCCGTTCTTGCAAGTTCTTTTATGCCAAGCGGATGCAATAAATTAAGTATTGCATCTATTTTGTTTGAATCTCCCGTAACTTCAACCGTGTAGGAATCAGGGGATACATCAACGATTTTTCCTCTGAAAATATCAACAACTCTTAACACTTCAGCTCTTGTACCAAGATCGGTATGCATTTTTATTAATGCCATTTCTCTTTCTACGAACGGTACATCTCCAAATTCAGTTACCTTAATAACATCTATGAGTTTATTAAGCTGTTTCCCTATCTGTTCTAAAATCTGTTCATCACCTTCTGTAACAATGGTCATCCTTGATAAATTTTCTTCATCTATAGGTGCAACATTTAAGCTTTCTATATTATATCCTCTTCCGGAAAAAAGGTTTGCTATGCGTGAAAGCACACCTGCTTCATTTTCAACAATAATTGAAAAGATTCTCTTCATAATCCACTCCTTAAGTCAAAAGCATATTATTTATTGGAGCACCTGCAGGCACCATCGGATACACATTTTCCTCTCTTACTATAACGGCATTTAGAATATAAGGACCGTTATATTCCCTCATCTCTTTTAAAGCATCTTCAACTTCTGATTTTTTTGTTATCTTTTTGGCTTTAATTCCATAACTCTCAGCAAGTTTTACAAAATCAGGCTGCACCTCTATATCTGTAGCGGCGTATCTTCTTCCGTAAAAGAGCTGTTGCCATTGCCTAACCATACCAAGATATCCATTGTTAAGTATTATAACTTTTACGGGTTTGTCGTAGGCAACTAAGGTTGCAAGTTCCTGCTCATTCATCTGAAAACTGCCGTCTCCTGCAAAAACATAAACAGGTTTATCCGAATCTGCAAACTGAGCGCCTATCCCTGCAGGAAATCCAAAGCCCATAGTTCCAAGACCGCCTGACGTTAAAAGCCTTCTCGGCTTTTTAAATGTATAAAATTGCGCTACCCACATTTGATGCTGTCCAACTTCGGTTGACACTATAGGATCGTCATCTTTTGTTATTTCCGCCAATTTTTCTATTACGAATTGAGGTAAAATAGTTTCATCTTCTTTATCATATGCAAGTTTATGCTCATTTTTCCATTTATCAATCTGTTGAAGCCAAGGTTTTCTAATCTCATTCCAATTAATATTTGAATATTCATCAAGTATCGAATTTAACTCTTTTAAAACAAGCTTTGCATCTCCAACGATAGGATAATCGACTTTTACATTCTTGCTTATACTTGTAGGATCTATATCTATATGAATTATTTTAGCATAAGGAGCAAATTCCGATAGCTTTCCTGTAATTCTATCATCAAATCTCGCACCGATTGAAACAAGAAGATCCGAATATTGAATAGCCATATTAGCCCTGTATGTCCCATGCATACCTGCCATACCAAGACTCAAGTCGTCATCTTCGGGATAAACGCCTATTCCCATAAG
>Ga0256842_1000491_pt1 | contig 35030 bp, 36 predicted proteins | sample 4559240metaG_FD_185973 | JGI IMG/M metagenome (GOLD analysis project Ga0256842, IMG submission 185973) | Hydrothermal vent microbial communities from Guaymas Basin, Mexico - 4559-240 | ecosystem: Environmental > Aquatic > Marine > Hydrothermal vents | place: Mexico: Guaymas Basin | collected...
TATCACCAAAAACACCCATTGCAAGCACTACTACAGAACTAATACTGAAGTTTATTGTCATATAGACACTATTAATAAAAGTAGGCATTTTTGTCTCTACTTCATGAATCACTGACAACATAATAGGACCATTAGCAAACATAAAAAGACCTAAAAAGGCTAAAAGTGGAAATGTAGTATAAACGGTGCTGCTAAATAGAAAAAGTGTCATGGTTAAGGCTGCGCCACTCGACATGATTACCAATGTCTTTTGTCGGCCTATTTTATCAGAAATTGTTCCACTTAAAAAAGTACCAATAACACCAAAAAACTGTAAAATAGAAAGAGCAATACTTGCATACCAGAGGGAAAAACCATGCTGCGTGAGATAGACTGCAAGATAAAGTGTCACAGCCATTTTCATGGCTGATTGAAAGAACATAAATCCGCTCATCACCCCAAAAAGAGGTAAAAAACGTTTCACTTCAGCCATTGCATCACCCTTTTCAGCTTTTTTAGTAAACTTCTTTTGAGTAAATGTAAAATCTTTTAGTCTAAAATAAAGAATAAATGAAGCCAAAAAACCAAATGGCATCAATTTCCACGTACCCTCCAATCCCCAGAGCGAAACAGCTCCCGTTACAAGTAAAGGACCTACAGTCCGAGCCAACTCTCCACCGACCATATAGTAACTCATACCCCGTCCTAATTTCTTACCCGATGATGCTTTGATAATTCCAGGAGAGGGGATATGAAAAAGTGTTGAACTGACACCTGATATAGTAAGAAGTATCACTAACATTGCATAAGAGTCTGTAAACCCTAAAAGAGACATACTAAAAGCAGTAAGTGCCGGAGAGAGTATGACAAAATAGCGTGCATCTGTCCTCTCAGCCAAAAGCCCAAAAAAAGGATTCAACAAAGAGGGCAGTTTTCTTGCTATATCTAAAAAAGCACTCATTGCGAGCGTCATACCAAGCTTCTCTATCAAAAGTGGTAATAAAGGAGCTAGAAAAGCTGAATAGGTATCATGAGCCAAGTGCGCCAATGAAATTGTTATGACATGGTTTTTTTGTTGCATTTTCAATATAACAGAACTTAAAATATAGTAAATTGAAAATGTAAAAAGCTCATTACACTCTCTATATCTTTAACAACATTTTCCATAATATCACCTACTTTACTGCCTGCAAAAAGACGTGCCATAATATAACCATTCATCATGCCTATCATAACTTCACCATTACTTTTTTCATATACGGAGATACTCAACGGCATTTTAACAGACATATATTTATTACTATCATCTCGCAGCATTTCACCAGAGAGTTTTGCATTACAAAATTTAATGATTTTTACTCTACCAACGTCAAGTCCTCCATTTTCTAAAATCTCTTTTTCCTGGTCTATTACAGTTGTTACATGCCATCCTTTTTGATGGTTGATTCTTTGTACAATAAGATTCACTGTTTTATCAAAATCATAACTTGATTTAATCTCTTTAAATAGCATTGTTGGAGCCGCTACTTTAAATACAAAGCCCACAACAAAAAGACTCATAACCATTCCTAAAATAAAACCAATAACTACACCTAATTTAACATTCATCATATCTCCTCAACACAAATATTTCCGGCTACACACTCTTTGAGTGTTCTTTGCATTACAAAAGCAACAACCCCTGTTGTTACCAAAATAATACATAGGCTTAAACTATAAAACAAAGCATTATGATAGGTCATATACATAAGCAATGTTGCAATCGTCATAGCCGCTAAAGGAAAGGTATATGCCCACCATGAGATAAAGAACTCTTGTGTATCATATATTTTCATTAACAAAAGCAGTAGAACAAAAGTAAAAAATGCTATGGAGTATAAAAAAAGGCTCATCATATCAATACTGCCATTTGTAATTCTAAAATAGCTAATAAAAGCAACCGCAGGGGGAGCTATAAAAATAAAAAATGTCGGTACAAGCTTCTTTGCCAAAGGGTGATGAAATATAATTCTATAAAGCATAATCGTAAAGAGTACCAACCAAAAAAACAACCCAATACTAAAGAAAAAAACTGACACATACAAGGGTGCAGCATCAACACCTACAACAGGAACCAGTAAATTTCCCACTATTGGAATAAACCATGCAGGATTACTATGAACAATATCAAACTGATTGATAATCCAATAGCGCAGTACTATAAATGTAAAAATTAGCTGCAGTGGTGCACCTATATACCAGAATAAAATTGAAATTGTTGGTGCATAATCATAATAAGCAATACTCACAAGCAAAAAACTAATAGAAATTGTTGCCATAAAAGCACTCTTTACAGGATGATAAAATTCTTTTCTTACAGCATATGGGTAAAGAAATAACTTTATCATGTAGAGTATAAAAATAGTAAAAAAAAGTACTGTATCCACAACAAGCAGTGTTTCATAGACAATATAAGGCATACCAATTAAATGATATGCCTTTGCCATAGCAATAACAAAACCCGAAAATCCCATCACAACGGCAAAAAGCTGTACAGGAAAAAATTCTAAGGAACGTTTTGTTATCTGCATCTATTACCTCGACCAAAGCCCTGTCCTCTGCCACGACCTTGTCCTTCAAAACCCTGTCCTCTACCACGACCTTGTCCTTCAAAGCTCTCTTTTCTTCCCATGTCGTTTCTCTCTTCAGAGAACGCTACTTCTGTTTGATTCATCGCAAAGCGACGCCCCATACCACATCTTTGTCTCATTCCGCGACCTTCGCATCTGAACATATTTCTATTTCTCATAATATTTCCTTTCTTGCGCCTTTTTTGGCGTTTATTTCAAATTAATGTGCACATATGTTCGAATTATAGCGAACATATGTTCAAAATGTCAAGTTTATATTATTAATTGGCTTAATAAAAATAACATTTTTAAACAATATAAATATCTTTTTCTTTTTTAGTAATAATACTACCTATGATACTGCTATATTCATAACCACTATCAATAAGTTCAGTTAATAAATTGTTTGCATCTTTTTCTTTTACTGATATTAAGAGTCCTCCTGAAGTTTGGGCATCATAAAATAATATATCATCTTTTTTATTAGAACATACAGTTTTTGGACTTAAATATGCTTTGTTATTGTAAGTTCCCGCAGGGATTATTCCCATATCTGCCATATCTTTTGCTTCTTTTAAAAATGGGATATTATCATAAACAAATTTTATAGATAAATCTTTATCTTTTATCATCTCAAAACTATGCCCAGCAAGACCGAAACCAGTTATATCTGTAACTGCACTTACATCATATTTTTGCATAATTTTTGAAGCATTATAATTAAGTTGTGCCAAAATATTAGAAACTTTTTTTATAGTTATTTTATCTAGCATATCTGCTTTTATAGCAGTAGTTAATATGCCCATACCAAGTGGTTTTGTTAATATTAAAACATCATCTATTCTTACAGTATTATTTCTATAAAATTTATTAGGATTAATAACTCCTGTAACACTAAGTCCATAAAGCATCTCTGGGGTTTCAATAGTGTGTCCACCAACTAGTTTGGCTCCACACTCATTTATCTTATCTAATCCACCTGATAATATTTCATTTAATATCTCTTTTGAATGATTACAACCATCAAATCCTACAATATTAAGTGCAGTTTTCGCTTTGGCTCCCATAGCAAATATATCACTAAGAGAATTTGCTGCTGCTATTTGCCCATAAATAAATGGATCATCTACAACAGGGGTAATAAAATCTAATGTTTGGACTAATGCCATATCATCATTAATCTTAAAAATACTAGCATCATCACTTGTATCAAGTCCTACTAAAATATTTGCATCGCTACTTGCTAATCCACTAAGTGCTATGTTTAGATCGCCCGGATCTAACTTAGCAGCTCAACCAGCAGCTTTTACAAATTTTGTTAATTTCGCATCCATTGTTATCCTAAAAAGTTAAAACTTTATCGCACTCTTCTACCCAAGAGGCTAATTTTCCCATAGTAGATTTGATACTATCATCAAAATACGGCTGATCTTTAAACAATCCACATCTTGCTTGACAGCTTCCACAAACTTGTAGTTCAATCCCTTTTTCAAATAATTCTTTTAACATTTGAACTAAATCTACATCATATTGTTCTGGTTTTTTGTTGCATTCTCTTGCTAAATCAACAGAATCATTCATTAAAAATATTTTTACTTCATTGTCATTTTCAAATAATTTTTGTGCAAGTCTTAATCCATTGTAAGCTACATCACTTCCATCATATGGTTGATGATTAAATATAATTAAAATTTTCATTTTTTATCCTTTTATAATGTTGTTGTTTGTGTATGCAGAAGCATATCCATACTATCATAGGCATTTCCTATTTCACCTACTTGTAGTTCTTGTGTATCTATTTTATAAAAATTCATACAAAGACCGCAACTATATATATTAACACCTCTATTTTCAAACTCTTTTAAAATCTCTATTGTTGTTTGATTTTTAGTCGTTAAAAAAACACCTTTATTTACCAAAATAATATTTTTTGGCAACTCTTTAAACTCTAATGTTGTTTTTAAAAAACCTTCCATTAAAATGTTACCAAGCTCACCATCTCCTACTTTATCATCTTTGATAAATATAGTTTTATCTAAAAACTTATTTTCTTGTGAAGTTCCCACGATATTACACTCATATCCTTTTATAATAATAATTTTTGTAATATTATCTTCTAATTCTTCAATTTCATAACTATAGCCATTGTTTGTAGCATATCTTTTAATATTTTCAACTGACGAAGTTGCATTAACTAAAACCTCTAAAATTGAATCATTCTCTAAGCTCTCTAAAGCTTTTTTTGTATCCAGCACCGGTTTTGGACAATCTTGATTACAACAATTAATTTGCACTGTTTTACCTCTTTTCATCTATTTTACCTCATTTGATATTATTAAAAAAGAAAATGAACTTGGATCATAATAATCTAATGTTTTATTAGCAACTTCACCATAAGGATAACCAAACATATTTAATGGATATTTTACTGTTTTTGGATAAAGTTCAAAATCTCTAGCATAATTAAAACCAATCCAATTCATCTCCCAAGAATGCAAATATTTTTCATTTAATTCTTGAACTCTTTTATCTGAATATTGTAAATTTTCTACTAACTCAAGTTTTGTTATATCAGCAGGATCACAAGGTATCCATCCAATTCCAGGAATATAATACTCGACTCTACAGTGTTGCCATGAAGAGATATTAGCCATTCCATTTTTACTTGTTCCAAGTGCATGAGAAAAATTACTTTTACCTAGTCGTATCCCAAACACTTCCCGTGCAGGTGTGCCTGAAGCTCGAACTAATGCAGTAAATAAAGAACTAAGATCAGTACATTTACCACCATAATAACCATTAGTATAAATTTTCTCTATCTCTTCATCTTTTACCATTTGTCCAACATCTCCAGTCCCACAACCGACAACATTTTTATCTCTAAAGGTATGTGAAGTGCACCAAAAATATATAGCTTTTACTTTTTCAAATCTATCTTTTTTACCTCTTGTAATTCTATTGGCTAAAGCTTTTATAATACCTGTAGTAGGTATATGATTTGTTGATTTTAAAAAGGGCTCTACCTCTTTTGGTATAGATAAATTTTTATAACTTGCTTTTTGTATATCTTTTATATTAACTGTTCTAAAAGATGTCTGCACTTGCATAGATATCTCTATATGATTATTTTTTATATTTTTATCCCATTTGCTAAATAAAGTTAATGCATCATATTTATTTTGTCTAGTTAAAAAGACTTTTTTATAATTACCAGCATAATGTAAATATTTTACTTCTTGGTAACTTGAATTATATGGCATAGGATTCCATAATTTCACTGGATACTTGTTGTCATTATTTTTGATATCAAATATATATTTAATATCAAAAGTTCTTATATTTTTATCTTTTGAAAATAGTATCGTTGGAGATATAGCTATAAGACTAAGTGCTGAACCAAATTTAAAAAAATCTCTTCTTTTCATTGTAAATCCTTTTTTTAATGAGGATGACAAATAATTACAGCTTCGTAAAAAAATTATTGTCTGCCTAAACCTTAGGCCTAATTACATTTATATATAAGAGTTTAACATTATTTATATAAAATTTTACTATAATGGTAAATAAAATTTTACTAAAATATGGGAAAAATATGGAATTATTGAGAAAATTACCAAAAATAGATAAATTAATAGAAGAAAATCTTTTTAAAGATTGTTCAAACAAATTAGTAATAAAAATTGCAAAAATGAAAGTTGAAAACTTAAGATTAGATATATTAAATGGGAACATATCTGATTTTTCTTATGATGATTTGATTAAAAATATAAAAAAAGAGTATGAACAAATTTTAGCTTCATCTTTAATTCCACTTATAAATGCAACAGGTGTGATTCTTCATACAAATATGGGAAGGAGTTTGATATCTCAAGAGATACTAGATAGGGCATCTAAGAATATTGTAAATTATTCAAATTTAGAATATGATTTGCAAAAAGGTTGTAGAGGCGAGAGATATGAGCATGTAAGTAAACATTTTAAATCACTTCTTGGAGTTGAAGATATTTTGATTGTAAATAATAATGCTAGTGCTGTATTTCTTATACTAAATACTTTTGCTAAAGAAAAAGAAGCTATAGTTTCAAGAGGAGAGCTAGTTGAGATTGGTGGAAGTTTTAGAATACCGGAAGTTATGAAAAATAGTGGTGCTATTTTATGTGAAGTTGGAGCTACAAATAAAACAAAACTAAAAGATTATGAAGAAAATATCAATGAGAATACAGCAATGCTTATGAAAGTGCATAAATCAAACTATACCATTGAAGGATTTAGTGATGAAGTTGACTTTAAAGATATTAAACAATTATCTCAAAAGCATAATCTGCTTGATTATTATGATTTAGGAAGTGGTTATATTCCAAAATTACCTTATAATTTAAGCGCTTATGAACCAACGATTGATGATATACTAAAACATAATCCATCGTTGATAAGTTTTAGTGGTGATAAACTTTTTGGTAGTGTTCAAGCAGGTATTATTGCAGGGAAAAAAGAGCTTATTGATAAGCTAAAACAAAATCAACTTTTAAGAATGTTAAGAGTTGATAAGATTACTTTAAGTATTCTTGAAGAGACAATAAAGGCATATCTTGAAGAAAATTATCAAGATATTCCTACACTAAATATGCTTTTTGTAAATCTAAAAGAGCTAGAAGACAGAGCAAATAAAGTTATAGAAGAGGTTGGAGATGGTATATGTAAATTAGTAAAGACTACAACATATATGGGTGGAGGAACTTTACCAAATAAAACATTTCCATCTGTTGCTATTTCTATAAAAGGTAAAGCGAATAAATTAGAAAAAGAGTTTAGAAAAAGTAATATTATTGGAAGAATTGAAAATGATAAGTTTTTACTCGATTTTAGAACAATTTTACCTCAAGATGACAAACAAATGATAATTAGTATTAAAGAAATAATACTATGAAAAATATAGTTATAGGAACAGCAGGTCATATAGACCACGGTAAAACATCTCTTATCAAAGCATTAAATGGTTTTGAAGGAGATAGTACAAAACAAGAAAAACAAAGAGGTATCACTATAGATCTTAGTTTTTCATATATGCAAAACAACGATACAAATATAGCTTTTATAGATGTACCTGGGCATGAAAAACTTGTAAAAAATATGATTTCTGGTGCTTTTGGTTTTGATGCAGCATTAGTATTAATAGATGCAAAAGAGGGAATTAAGCCTCAGACAATTGAGCATCTGGAGATACTTAATTTTTTAGAGATAAGAAATATTATTATAGCACTCAGTAAAGCTGATTTAGTAGATAAAGATACTGTTAAATATCAAAAAGATAATATTTCAGAGTTTATAAAAAGATTTAAAAATCTAAATTTAAAGAATATAATACCTGTTTCAATTTATGATAACAATTCAATAGAGTTATTAAAAGAACAGCTTTTTTCTTTAACTAAAGTTGAAAAAAGATCAAATGGCATTTTTAGATATTATGTAGATAGAAGTTTTTCAATATCTGGAGCTGGTAGAGTCGTAACTGGAACTGTTTTGGACGGAAATATTTCATTGCAAGATAAAATTATAGTTGCAGGATATAATAAAGAAATAAAAATAAAAAATATTCAAGTACATGAAAAAGATGTAGATGAAGCTTTAGTATCTCAAAGAGTAGCTATAAATTTACAAAATCCAAAAATAGATATAAAAAAAGGAGATCTTCTTACAAAAAAAGGTTTTATTAGGGGATTTACAACTATAGATGTATCTATAAATATTTTATCTGATCACAATATAAAACACAATAGTACTTTGGTCTTTTTTATGGGAACAAAACAACTAAATGTTAAAGTGTTGTTTTTAGATCCAAATCAACAATTTGCAAAGATAGAATTTAATCAAGAGATATATAGTGTTTATAATGAACCATTTATACTAAGTCAATCAGGTAGTGTAATAGCAGGTGGTAGAGTACTAAATCCTATAAATGATCCTATTAAGAAAAAAAATAAACTTATACTACTAGAAGCTTTAAAACAAAAAGATTTTATCAAGGCTTTTGAACTTCTTGTTGCTATTCATAAAAAAGGCTTTGGATTAATATCATCGAATCAAAGATTCGGATTAAACCATAAGAAAGCCATTGAGATAGCATCAAAAATAAATAATATTTTTGTAGATGAAGATGAGCTTGTATTATATCCAAATACTACAATAACTTTAATAGAAAATATTATTTTGGATATATATAAGAAAAACGGTTTTGCATTATTATCCTCCAAATCATTAAATTTAAAAATAAAATGGGCAAGTTTAAAATTGATAGATACAGCATTGCAAAACTTACTACAAAAAAATTTGATTGTATTTGAAAATGGAGTTTATAAAAATCCAGATTGTAATATAGAAAATATAGATAAGTTTATGCAAGATAAACTTTTAGATATATTAAATTCAGATAATATAATGCCAAAAGCTCCTTATAATATATATGATGATTTAGACATAGATAGACAAATGGGGGATAAAGCACTAAAAAAATTAACATCATCTAAACAAGTTGTAAGGTTAGAACATAATTTATTTATAAGTTATGAAAAATTAAATATATTAATAAGAGAATTAAAAAATATTATCAGAAAAGAAAGCTTTATAGATATAAACATATTTAAACGGCATTATCCTAATCTTTCAAGAAAATATATAATTGCATATTTAGAGTATTTAGATAAACAAAATGATATAATACAAGATGGACTTAAAAGAAAATTATCTTAAATACGAGGAAAATAAATGAAATTAGTTGTCACAGCAGACGGAGGTTTTATGACTTCCAAATTTTGTCCTAATTTTGAAGAGGCTGAATATTTAATTGTCTATGATATTGAAGATAAATTTTATGGTGCCAGAAAATCTCCTTCATTTCAAACAAAAAATAAAGTTACATTAATTGATTTTTTAAAAAAAACTTTTATGACACATATAGTTACAGGAAAAGAGATTGAAGATAACTATTTTAATGTATATATACCTAAAAAGTTAGATGCTACAGTAGAAGAAGTATTACAAGAGAGTATTGCTGCATTGAATAAAATCATCTAATACAAAATGGACTTCAAAGAAAATTCTCAAATGAATAATTTAGTTAGTGATGCTTTGTTGTTGATAGAGCAAAATTTTTATTTTTTGCATATTGGAGAGTTTTTTACAACATTATCAAAACGAAAAAATTTAACTGTCAATAATAACCTTGGGATTAAAAAATATTTTGAGAATGAAACAATATATCATTTTAATGCTAATATTATAAAAGAGTTGCTTCTTGATGCTAAAAAATCTGATGTTAAACAAACTATTCTTTTTGAATATTTTGTAGAATTTAATGCATTTAGAGGTATTTGTATGGCTATGGTTGAAGCACTAAGACTTGAAACACCATTTAGGAATTTTATCCAAGATAAACTAAAAGATAAATTTGAAGATTTTTTTGATATTGTATCTTTTATACGAAATGTATTATCTCATAATATTCATGCTGATATTTATCTATTAGAGAAAGATTATGCAGGAACATTAAAAAGAATAAGAAGGATGAATAGAGATCCAAATATATTTTTTAATTTTTTATATTCTGTGAATTTACCAGAGATAAACTCACCTTCTTATGAATATGGTTTTTCTTGTAATATTAATTTTGAATCTTTAAAAGAGAATAAACCTTTTTTAGAAGTCATACCCCTTTGGGAACTAATGATGATAAGTGAATTGTGTTTTAATTTTGTATTTGCTTATAAAAAAGTAAATATTAAACTTTATTATTAATATATCTAATTGATAAAAATAAACATATTGATACTAAAATCATAGATGCTGCAACAGGTGCAGAAAATTTCAATCCAAAATTATTAAATTTATCATATATAAGTACTGGTGCTACCATTGGATGATATGCGATTATTACAACAGCACCAAACTCACCTAAGCCTCTGCTCCACATCATTAAAGCACCATTTAAAATATCGTTTTTTGCATTTGGTAATGATATTGATAAAAATACACTTAATTTACTAGCACCAAGTGTTTGTGCTACATGTTCATATTTTATATCTACTTTTTTAAATCCCTCTTTTGCTCCATTGATTAGAAAAGGAGCTGATAAAAACATCATAGCACTTATAATTCCTATCGTAGTATCTATAAATTCTAACCCTATAAATGATAAAAAATCACCAATATATCCATGATTAAAAGATATAAGAAGTGCGATACCTGCGGCTGTATGAGGAACCATCACTGGAATATCAAGTAAAGACTCAAGAATGGATTTACCCCAAAAATTATATCTAGCTATAAGATAAGCAAGTGGAATACCAGTAAAACAAACAAATAAGACTGCAAAAAATGATGATTTTAATGTTAAAAATATAGATTCATAAGTTTCTTTATCTTGTAATGTTTCAAATATATTATTTACTCCTACACTATAGAATAAATTCATAATAGGTACCATAAGAAATAAAACAATAATTGAACCTAAGAACAAAAAGACTATCAAAAAACTTTTATCTTTCATATAAATACCACATCCTTTTTATTAATAAATATATAACTCTTATCTCCCTCATTAAGCTTAAGTTCCATAAATATCTGCTTTGGAATTTTTGCAAAAAAAGACTGTGTATCCTTTACTGTTGCGAATATTTTATAATGATCGGTAATCCCCATAATTTTTTCAATTTTACACTCAAAACAATAATCATCTAAACATTTTTCTTTTAAAAAATCTATTTTATTAGGATCAATAGAAAAAAACTTATTTTTTTGTTCAAATCCTAATATTTTAGTAGAAAATATATTTTTAAATCCTAAGAATTTGGCCACTTCTATACTAGATGGAGAATTTAAAACATCCTTTGCATCACCTATTTGTAATATTTGTCCATCAAGCATTACAGCAATTTTATCTGCAAGATATGATGCTTCTCTAAAATTATGAGTTACATGGATAATAGTTGTATTGTATCTTTGCACTATCTCTTTTAGTGATTTCATAATAGAATTTCTAAATGTGGGATCAACTGCACTTAAAGGCTCATCTAATAGTAATAATTTTGGTCTTGAATATATAGCTCTTGCAATTGCTACTCTTTGTTTTTCTCCTCCACTTAAATATTTTATATCTCGTTTTAAAATATCTTTGATTTGTAAAAACTCTATCAAATCCAAAAATAGATTTTTTTCATCTTCTATTTTTTTATATCTTGCACTAAATTTTATATTTTTCTCTACACTCATATTTGGAAATAGTGCAAAATCTTGATAAACAAATCCAAAATCTCTTTTATTGGGTGATATATTTGAGATATCTTTACCATCAAAATATAGATTACCTTCTGGATTTTGAATACCTGCAATAGATTCTAAAAGCATAGTTTTACCACTACCTGTTTTACCTAATATCACACAATATGAGTTTTTTTCAATTTCAAAAGAAATTTTACCTAATATAAAATTATCTTTTTTTAAAAACAAATTTTTTATTTTTAACATTATTTACCTAATATACTTGCATTACCAGTTATAATTGATGGGTTGATAATACCTTGACCATTTTGTTTCATAATTTCTTGTCCTTGTGGAGATAAAACAAAATTTACAAATTTAATAGCACCATCGTGATTTCTTGGTAAATTTTTATCTTTATTTTGTACAATAGTTATACCATAAACCATGGCAGAACCTTTTTTTGTAATCCATGTTCCAGGTTTTTTACCAGTAATATTAATTACAGCTTGTTTATAAAAATCCTTATATTCTTTATCTTTTAAACTAATTTGTGGAGGTAATGTAATATATTTTAAATTATGTTGAATCGCTACTGATTTATAAATATATAAATAATCATAAGCCCCAGCTTCTAAAAGTCCCAGTAAATCGGTCTCTTTTGGTCTTACAATCACTTTATTTTTATTTTCTTTGCCATTTTCATAACTATTACCATAACCTAAAAGTTTATTATAAAATTCATTTTTTTTATAATAAATTTCAGCTAATTTTGTTACAAGAATGCTTCTATAACCGCATGGATCTAAATTTGGATTTGAATGACCTATCTTAACTCCATCTCTTAAAAATATATCAGTCCAATTTTTTTCATTTATTTCATTTGCATATTTCGAGTGAGTAGTATATGCTATAACCATCTCATTAGTTGCAAATTGAATATTAAATTTGGCATAATTTGGTATTAAAAGATTATCAATAACTTTATATGCGGCACTTGCCATTACATCTGCTGGTTTTCCTATGTCTGTAATTTTTCTAGCACATGCTCTACTTCCTGCTGATTCTCGTACTACATCATACTGCGGATATTGTTTTTCAAAGGCTTTTTCTATTTGTGAAAACGGTACAGATAAACTACCAGCATGAAATACAACAATTTTTTCTTTTGCAATAGCCATAGTTACAATTAAACTTAATATCAATAATAATCTTTTCATTTATATTTACCTAATTGATATTATTATCATTTGTATCTAATGATACTAGATTTAATGGTATAATTTTTATAGTTTCATTAGCTTCAACCTGATCAATTCCCCCTGAGAATATTGCTACACAATTACTCTCATACATAGGTGTAATCATTCCCGAACCATATTTATTATCTCTTGTGGCTGTAAAGTAACCATCTTCAATAATTCCTAAAACAGTATTTGCTCTACGAGGATTTAATTTTAATAATTTTTTATTTTTAACATTTATAAATGTTTGATGATATTTTGTACTGCCTTGTAGTTTGTATAATATTGGTAAAGTCAATACAAAGCAATTTAACATAGTTGTAAGTGGATTGCCAGGCATAGCCATTACATAAGTTTTATCCATAAGTCCCATCATAGTTGGTCGTCCTGGCTTTACCTTGATACCATGAAAAAAACTTTTAAGTCCATTTTTTTGAAATGCTTCATATAAATAATCAGCATCACCCATACTAATACCACCTGTGGTTATAACTACATCATAAGATTTTAAATTATCTATAAATTGTATAGTTTTTTCTAAATTATCAGGGATTGAACCTACGTATGTTGGTTTGAAATTAAAACTTTGTAGCAAAGAAACAATAGCAAATCCATTTGCATTATATATTTCATCTTCATTTGCTTTTTCCCAAGGTTCTTTTATCTCATCACCTGTAGAAACTATTGCGATTGTTAACTCTTTATATACTTCAATTCCCATAATCCCTTGAGAAGCTAACATAGCAATATGAGCAGAAGTTAACAACTGCCCTTTTTTAAATAATATATTTCCCTTTTTTTGCTCTTCACCTTTAAATTTAACTGAACTATTCTTTTTTATATCAGCTGGAATTGTAACAAACCTATCAGTTACATCAATACATTTTTCTATTGGCACTACAGTATCAACATCATTTGGAACTTTTGCTCCAGTCATAATTTTATAACAACAATTTTCTTTTAAAATATCCTGTGGTATATCTCCTGCGAAAATTGTATCTATTATTTCCAATCTTTTCCCTGCATCACTGAATTTAAAAGCAAAACCATCCATTGCAGAGTTGTTAAATGAAGGTAGATTTTTTTGACATATTATATCTTGAGAAATAACCCTACCTAGTGCATCATTTAACAAAATAACATCTGTTTCTTTTATCAATACAGCATTGTTTAGAGCTAAACTTCTTGCATCTTTAAATGAGATGTCATCTAAAATTGTCATTATCTATCTCCCCGTTTTTTTAAAAATAACTCTTTAAATCTTTTATTTGCAAACTCTTCAATATCCTCTTTTAATTGTTTATAATTTTCTATAAATTCTAACGCTTTTGGTGTTAAAGTTGTCCCACCTTGTTCACCTGCTCCTTTTTGTGTGATAACTAATACATCATCAAGATTTTTTTGAAGTATTTGTATATGATTCCATGCTTTTTTATAACTCATATTCAGTTTCTGAGCAGCTTGAGAAATAGAACCAGATTCTTTTATAAGCTCAAGTATCTCAGTTTTGCCTTTACCAAACAATAAATCTCTATTTTGATTTTCTATCCAAGTTTTGGTTTTTACATACAATCTTGTTCGTTTTTTTTCTTTAAAACAACCAAGTTCACAATAAATTACATCCAATCCACCTTGCTTTATAGCGGTTCGAACTGTTTTTAAATTTGATTTTTTTGCTAATTCTCTAGCATCTTTACAATAGACTCTTTGTGTTTCATCGCAAATTGTTTTTAAATCTTCTAATACATCTTGTTTAAATTCACCCATAGGTTGTTTACCAAATTGTCCTAAATCACAAGCACCGATTCTAACATTAATATCTTTAGCTCTTTGCCCAACAATTTCAGGTGTAGTTTTTAATTTATTTGCTATTTTAAAAGCATTACTGCAACTCAATTTTCCATCATCACCAATATATTTATTTATTAATTCGTCTATTTGTTCAAACATCTATTCTCCTTTGATTTGAATATATATTCATTCTACCATTTCTTACAAATCCAATAAGAGTTAATCCAAATTTTTTAGCAATATTTACACCTCTACATGTTGATGCTGTTCTTGAAGCTAAAATTGGAATCTGATGAGTAACTGCCTTAGCAACCATCTCAGAACTTAACCTTCCGCTTACCATCAAAAAACATTTTTTAAGATCAATTCCCGCTAATCTTGCTTTTCCTACTGCTTTATCTATAGTATTATGCTGTGCTATATCTTCACCTATAAAATATGTATCTTTATTGAGATATACTTTAGCAGTGTGCACGCAACCAGTCTGCTCATACAAGGGACATCCTAAATAAAATTGATCCATCTGTTCAAATAACAAATTCGCATCTATTGTAAAATCATCTTTCATAACCGTAGCATCAATAGCAATTTTTGATATTTGTGTGCTTTTTGCTCTACCACAACCACTGACAATAACACCTTCTAAATCCAATCGATCAATATTTTCTTCTATTACCTTTGCATCTATATTAACTTCAAATGTAGTAGTATCAAGATCTTTTAATTTTATTGTTTTGATATGATTTACATTTTCTATAATATTTTCACTCAGTAAATAACCAACTGCTAATTCTTTTAGATCAACAGGAACAGCCATAAGAGAACCTATAAGTTTATTATTAACAATAATATTAAGTTTTATTTCATGAATTACTGTGTCTATTACTGTTATTTTTTTTCCATTTTTTATCTTTATAATCTCTGTTTCATATATCGTTTCCATAAAATCCCTTTATATATGTAAATTTTGCATATTTCTATTATTTAAAATATGCAAAATTTGCATAATTATTGTTATAAAAATTTAACCTACTAAAAAATAGTAGATTAAATCTTATATATTAAAAAAGTTAAATTTTCTTTTCTTTTTTTAGCTTTTTATACCAAGTACTATGGAGATATTTTACCTCTTCTTCCTCTTTATAACCAGTAATTATACTATGCACAGCACCCTTTATAGCGAATAACGACATATAAATATGTGTAAAAAACAATGCCATAACTACAAATGCTAACACATTATGTGTAATTGCAGTTGCTCTCAATAAATCAATTTGAGAAATACCAAATAATTTAGCAATTCCATAATCAAAATCTTGCAAATACATAAAAGCACCGGTAATAATCATCACTATTCCACCAAGTGTTGCTACCCAAAACCACATTTTTTGACCTGCATTAAATTTACCTGCAGGAATCTCTTTTATTTCTTTACTTAAATACCCACCTAAAATAAACATCCATTTGATATCATCAGATGTTGGTAGCATATCTTTAAACCAAAATAGGAACATTGGGATTACAGAAATAGTAAATAGAATTGTTGCTAATCCATGTAAGTGTCTAGCATATTCTATAATTGTGCCACCACCTAAATACTTACCAAATACTATCATTAAGCCCGTAGGAACTATTATAACAAATGCAATAACTGCAAAAAGATGAATAATTCTTTTAAAAGCTGAAAATGCATAAATTTTAACTCCGCCATGTGAAAATACTTTAGGTCCTACTATTAAATAATGTAAAAAAAACACAAAAGGAACTCCTATAAGTATTCCAAAGAATATTTTATAAAAATATTGACTTTGTAATTTAACAAATAAAGGTCCCAAATGTAAAGAATTCTCTTTTCCATATTCTAATATATTAGTTAGTCTCATGTTACCCCATATTTGACTATCAGTTGCATAAGCAACTGTAGCCAACAATATAGCAGCAATAAAGAGAAACATAAACTTTCTCATTATTTATCCTTTATTTGTATGCTTTATCCCATCCATAAGGAGCACCTTGAACACCTTTGCCTCTAGAGGCAACTCGTTTTCTATATATTTTGGAAACTTCTTGTTCATCTCCAACTATTAAAGCTTTTGTAGAACACATAGCAGCACAAATAGGTACTTTGCCCTCTGCAATTCTATTTTGTCCATAAAGTTCTCTCTCTTTTGCACTATTTGTTTCTTCTGGTCCACCAGCACACATAGTACATTTATCCATAACCCCTTTAGTGCCAAAAGCACCATCTCTAGGAAACTGAGGAGCTCCAAATGGACATGCATATAAACAATACCCACAACCAATACATTTTTCTTTATCATGAAGAACTATTCCATCCTCTCTGATATAAAAACAATCCACTGGACAAACTTGCTCACAAGGAGCATCAGTACAATGCATACAGGCAACTGAAGTTGAAAATTCTTTTCCAAAAATACCCTCATTTAGAGTCACAACTTTTCTTCTACTTATACCAACAGGAAGCTCGTGAGCTTCAGCACAGGCAACAGTACAACCATTACACTCTATACATCTCTCTTCGTCACAATAAAATTTCATTCTAGCATAATTCATCTCTCACCCCCTACGCTTTTTCTATGCGGCATAATCCGCCTTTAGTTTCAGGTAACTGAGTGATGATATCATAACCATAGTTTGTAACAGTATTTGCACTCTCACCAACAGCATAAGGTTCTGTTCCCTCAGGATAGTTTCCTGTTCTATCTTCACCCTGAAAGAATCCAGCAAAGTGAAATGGTATAAATACCCTATCTTCACCTACACTGTAAGAGTAGTGAGCTTTAACCTTTATCTTAGTGCCTTCCGGTGAATGAATCCACATCATGTCTCCATTCCTAATGCCGTGATTTGCAGCCAGATTTGGATTTATGTCACAGAACATTTCAGGAGTAAGAGCAGATAGATATTTACTAGCTCTCGTTTCAAGTCCGGCACCACTCATATTTACAAGTCGCGCTGTAATCAAATTGATAGGGAATTCTTTGCTCCAATTTTCTTTGTTTTGAACACTTGCATATTTCGTATCCACTCTATAGTGATTTGGCTTATCTTTATAGGTTGGATATTTCTTAACCAAATCTTCTCTTGGTGAGTGAATTGGCTCTCTGTGCATAGGAATCTGATCAGGGAATGTCCATACTTTTGCCCTTGCTTTTGCATTTCCATAAGGTGCAATTCCTCTTTCCATACATTTTTGGGCAATTATATTACTTGTATCAACTTTCCAGTTTTTACCAATTCTTTTTTTCTCACTTGCAGTTAATTTAATACCAAGGACTTCTTCAATATTGTCTGCTGTAATTTCAGGGTAACCATCTGGATTTGCTGAATCTTTTGGTGCTGAATTTTTACCTGCTAATAAACTTACTCCATCATGCTCAAGACCAAATCTATTTCTAAATCCCATACCACCTTCTTTTACACTTCTATTTATATCGTATAAAATAGGGCTTCCACTATGTGTTTCAGTCCATACAGGCCATGGTAATCCATAATATTCACCTTTAACTGGTCCAATTCCTCTAAGACTTACTTCATCAAATAGATGCCAATTATCAGTATGGAATTTTAATCTTTTAGATGTCCAACCAGTTAAACCGATAGTTTTAATAATTCTTGCAATTTCATCTGTTGCATCTTCAGGAAATTTAAAAGATTTTTTATTTTCTTTTATTAACATACCTTTTGTATATTCTTCATAAAAACCTAATCTTTTTGCAAGTTCAAACATAATTTCATGATCTGGCTTACTTTCATACATAGGTTCTACTACTTTATATCTCCATTGAGCTGAACGATTTGTAGCAGTAACTGAACCACTAGACTCAAATTGAGTAGCAGCTGGAAGTATAAATACATCATCTTTTTTATCTGTTAACATTGCAGCTTCATTTACAAATGGATCTGCTAATACTATTAACTCTAAATTATCTAATGCTTCTTTTACTTTGGCTTGTTGTGCAATTGATGTAATACCATTACCCATTACAAATAATGCTTTTAAGTTTGTCCCTGCATTATCTATCTTATCTTCACCTGGTCTTCCAGCTAACACACCTGAATACCATTTTGCTAAAGTAAATCCTTTTGCATTCATCCATTTTTTAGATTTAAATCTTCCTTTAAGCCATTCATAGTCAACTCCCCAAGATTTTGCAAAGTATTTCCAAGAACCATCTTTAAGTCCGTAGTATCCTGGTAGAGTATGCGATAAACAACACATATCCGTTGCACCTTGAACATTATCATGACCTCTTAAGATATTACATCCACCACCTTCTACTCCCATATTTCCTAAACATAGTTGTAAAATTGGAGCCATTCTTGTATTTGATGAACCAATTGAGTGTTGAGTAAGTCCCATAGCCCATATTAAAGTACCTGGAGTAGATTTTGCATAAACTCTAGTTATTTGCATAAGTAATTCTTCAGATACCCCTGTAACATCAGCTACTTTTTTAGGATTCCATTTTTTTGCTTCTTTTTTAATATCTTCTACACCATAAACTCTATCGTTGATAAAGTTCTTATCTTCCCATCCATTTTTAAATATAATATGTAGCATACCATACATAAATGGAATATCAGTTCCTGGTCTAATTTGTGCAAAATAATCAGCTTTTGCAGCTGTTTTTGTCATTCGCGGATCAACTACAATTATCTGAGCATTATTTCTTTCTTTTGCTTTTAAGAAATGTCCAAAACCAACTGGATGGTTTACTGCTGGATTTGCTCCAAATATAATAATAGCTTTCGCATTTTGGATATCTCCAAGTGAGTTTGTCATAGCGCCATAACCCCATGTATTCGCCACACCGGCGACTGTTGCACTATGTCAAATTCTAGCTTGATGATCTATATTGTTTGTCCCATACATTGCAGCAAATTTTCTAAAATAATATGCTTGCTCTGTACTCATTTTTGCTGAACCTAAAAAGATTGTACTGTCTGGTCCGCTTGTTTCTCTTAAACTATTCAATTTTTTTGAAATTCGATCATAAGCTGTATCCCAACTGATTCGCTTCCACTGACCATTTTCTTTTACCATTGGATATTTAAGTCTTGCTTCTGATCTAACCATATCGATCATATCAGCACCTTTACAACAATGTCCACCTTTACTAATTGGATGGTCTTGTGCTACTTCTTGTCTTACCCATACACCATTTTGAACCTCTGCTGTAATTCCACAACCTACTGAACATGAAGTACATATTGTTCTTACTTTTTTAGATCCAGGAAATGGGTTTTTTACCTCTTCTTCCGTTGCTGCTCTTGTTACATTTCCACTAGCAATTGCACTAGTAGCTCCAAACGCGCCTGCAATTGCAGCCATTTTTAGAAATGAACGACGACCCACCTTGGTCGATAGAGCATCTTTTGTATTTGTATTCATACTTTAGAATCTCCTTTATAATTTATTTAATTTATACAGCTGAACTGTAAAAATCTTCCCAAGCTTTTGTTTTTTTGTAAGTTATCTCTTTTTTAGGTGAATGACCTACAACAACACCGTTTGAACTATATGGCTTTTTATTTCCACTTGCTAATGCACCAACAGCACCAACAGTTACTGCTGCGGCACCAACACCCATAAGCTTTTTTAAAAAGCCTCGTCTATTTTCCATAATAAGCTCCCCTTTTCATAAATTTACCTTATAAATACATAATTTAAAAGGCTACATAAAATAACTACTATTATCTTATGTAGCCTTTAGGGCTACATCTCACTTAAACCATTCTCATCTTCAAAATAATCATCTTCTAAAGCACAACTTTGCATTACAGATTCAGCTGCTTTATTAAGTCTGTTCTGTGCCCTTCTTTTTTCTTCTTCTGTACTTATAAATGTACAAGATTCTTGCGATTTTTTTCTATCTGTCTCTTTTGGTTTTGGTTTTTTTACATCAAAATATAATCGTTCAAATTCCATAAATGCATTAAGTACTATAGCCAATGACTTATATACGTTTGATTTATCATGTTCGTATAATTCAATTATAAATTGATCTATAAATTCATTAATAACTTCTGCAAATAAACAATGTTGTAAGGTTTCATATGAAGTTTCACCTTGGATAATAAGTTCTACTAATTCATACATAAAAGTAACTAAAAAACTAACACTATCTTCTGTTTCTTTAAATACTTTTTCATTTCTTCTTATTCTAGTTTTTCCTAAAAAATTTCGAACTTCTAATGTTTTTTTACCACTTTCAAATCCTTCTTCATAAAATGAAGCTGTAGTTCTTATATTTTTTGTTACAGGATTATGAAAAATTTCATCGTATTCTTTTATTAATAATTCTTTTCCACCAATATTTAAAAACTCTTTGATCTCTTTTAATGCTTCACAAGAGTTCTCATCTAATGGATTTTGTATCAAAATATCAATTATCTCTATTACATTTGCAAATCTATCTTCAGATTCAGTAAAAACCAACATTTGACTTAGTAAGCCATAATATAATGATCTTGCTGGATTTATATCATCTTGTTTTTTCATTTTTAACCCTTTATTTCATTTTGTTTATTTAAATATTCTTGTAAAGTTACTTTTGGTTTACAATCAGCACAACAATATAATGCTCTTATTCTTGCTTTATCATCTCCAAATCTAGGTGCCATTATACTTGCAATTTTTTCTATAGATTTTACTGTGGCAAATTCAATTCCGCATTCAACACACTTAAATAACTCATCTTTAGCCATAATATTTTTTATGAAATATTTTTTATTTAATTCTATCTCATCGTATATAACCTCCAAACAATCTTTTTCTGGACAGATAAATTCACAATATCCACAGTCAGTACAAAGAGATGGATTAAATCTTAAACTATTATCCTCAGGGTGAGCAGTAAGGGCTTTAACATTACAAGCACCAACACATGCTAAACATAAAGTACAATTTGATTCTTTTATTTTTATATTTCCATAATGAATATGCTCACCAGTTTTTATAATACCTAAATCATCATCTCCCACTAAATGAAATAATCTATAAGTAAAGATTTCTCTTTTATCTAAATCTTGGTCATAATGATTAAATTTACACTCGCTTAAATCTTCTAAATTATTTTGAGCATCTATAAGCTCTTCTTCATCCATACAGACATATATTGCCTTTTTATTATATTTTCTTTGAAAAATTTCATTAATTAATGTAATTGCATCTCCTGTTCCTTTAGAGATAAAATCTGTATAAAATATTATTGGTTTACCACTTGTTTGAAGTAATATTAAAAAATGCACTTCATCTAAAAATTTTCTACCTTCTATAGCCAAAGGTAAAATATTTTTTTCTAAAGATGGATGAAAATTATCATTTATTAGTTGTTCTGGTATTACTAAGGCTACAGTATCTTCATAAAATGAAGCGATTTGAGAGAATAAACTTCTAGGCATTTGAGTAAAATCTAATGCACCAGATGGGCATACACTTACACATCCTCCACATCCATGACAATCAATATTTGAAAATTCTAAATGTTTTTGTTCATCTATTTTCATAATTGCCACAGTTGGGCATACATCAGCACATTTCCCACAAATTTCTGTCTGTCTTTCATGGTATTGGCATATATCAGGATTATACTTTATATAATTTTTATATTTATATTCAGGGATATTATTTTTAATTGTATCTAATATATTTTCTATATCTTCAATATTTGGATCATATACGCCATTTTGTTTAGTTGCAAAATATGGCGCATCAAACCATATCATTTGATCTGTTTGCAAAGAGATATTATCTTCATTTTTTTTAATGGTTATTTTTAAATTCCCAATATGACCATCTACATCCAATATATCTGTTGGCTTAAATATAAATAAGTCAAATTCATTTTCATTTAATTTTGATATTATCGAATCTATCTCTAATTTATTATCTGAAATAATAAATAGTTTTTTACCAACTTCCTGACTATAATCAAGATCCAAAGAAGAATCATATTTTTCAAGTCTTATATCATAAAGTTTTTTTATATTAGTTATTTTATTACTAATATCATCTTTTGTATTATCAATATACATATTTATTTCTGGTGCATAAATTAAAGAGTGTTTACTTTTGCAATTTGAAATTAAATACTCAGAAGATAAGTTTAAGTTATCTACAATATGGATTGATTCATCTAATGGAAAGTCTAATGGTGAGTCGTTATAAAATAAATAAGCTTGTTTCATTCTTTTCCTTTGGTAAAAGACTGTTTACCAAATTTTAGTCCTTTATAACTTAATTATTACTGAATAGTAAAACAAAACTCATTTCTTACAATATTGTAGTATAATAAACAAACAAATATTAAAGAGGTTGGTGTGAAAAAGGTTGTTTTTCTTTGCGTAGTAATAGTTATTTCTTTATATTTCTTTATATCTAAAAAATCAGATTATAAAGAGATAATATTTGGCTCTTCCCTTTCTATTCAAGGAACAAATAAGCAATTAGGGAATGAGGTTGTAGAAGGTATAAATACGTATTTCAAATATATAAACGATAATAATGGTATTAAAAATAAAAGTATAAAATTTATATATTATGATGACAAATACGAGCCACAAAACACTCTTGTAAATACTAAAAAATTAATAAAGAATAAAAATCTTTTTGGATTACTTGGATATATAGGAACTCCAACAGTTAAAAAGATTTTACCTATTATTGGAGATATTCCATTTATAGCACCATACACAGGTGCTTCTTTTTTAAGAACAACTACAAAAACAAATATTATAAATCTTAGAAGTTCATACAAAGAAGAGATAGAAAGTATTGTTAACTATTTATATGATAGTAAACATATAAGAAGATTTGCAATATTTTATCAAAATGATGATTATGGAATAGATAATTACAATGCCATTGTAGAAGCATTAAATAAAAAAAATTTAAAACTCACCGGAGAAGGGACATATAAAAGAAATACTTTATCTATTAAACATGCCTTATTAGAGATAAAAAAGACAAATCCACAAGCTATAATACTTGCAGGCGCTTACAAACCAAGTGCAATTTTTATAAAACATGTAAGAGAAAATTTTACAAATAATGTTATATTTGTACCTATATCTTTTGTAAATGCAAATGCACTAATAAAAGAATTAGATTATAAAGGCATAAATATAATTTTTTCACAAACAGTTCCTTCTTATACTAATAAAAATTTATTAATCGCGCAAGAATATTTAGAATTATTACAAAAATATTATCCAAATTCTAAGCCATCATTTGCATCCTTTGAAGGATTTATTTCTGCTAAAATTGTAGTAAGAGCTTTAAGAAATATCAAAGGTGATATAACTCAAGATAAATTTTTAAATAACTTAAAAAATTTTAGAGATTTAGATTTAGATGGCATTACAATAAATTATAAAAATAATCAATTATTAAATCAAGTTTATTTACTATATTTTAAAAATAAAAAATTTTATCAAATAAATGGAAAAAAGAGCAATGATAATTGCATATAATAAAATAAACCTATTTTTAAATAAATTAAAATTTAATAGCAAAACAAAAATACTAATATCAATCACAATACTAAGTATGATAATGATTATTTTTTTTATGTTTATTTCTATATTTGCTATTAAATATGACTATGAGAATTTATATCATAAAACTACAACTTCACAAATCAATCTTGAACAAATAAAAGATATTTATACTGTAAATTTCTATGATACATTGTATGATGTAACACAAAAAAATATAAATAAAGATGATGCCATAGAAGTAATAAAATTAGCAAAACAGCTTGTACAAATAAGATGGGAAAAATATAATGCTTCAATTAACTATAAAATAGGAGGAATTTCTCAGTTCGCAACTAATTGGTTAGATTTTTTTCTCTTTAGGGATCAAAAACAAATAAAAAGTTTTTATCAAGATAGTTTAAATAAAAAAATTATTATTAAAATTAACAAGATTAATAATACAGCCGATAAAATTATATACTGTCTAAACAAAAATGAATATAATTTAGCTAATAAATTTATAGATGAGATATTTTTAGATATTAAGTCTATAAATATCTCATTGTCTAGTTTAATTAATTATTCTTTAAATAAGGCTATAGAAGAAAAAAACAAAAATGATACAATGTTTAATACAAGTATTTTCATGTTGATATTACTTATTGGTTTCACATTTTTTTTAAGTATTTTAATATCATTTACTATTATAAATCACTTTAAAGAGCTACATAACTCTTTAGAAGATAAGGTATTTCAAAAAACAAAGGAATTGAGAGTTTTAAATAGTTCTTTAGAAGTTAAAATTAAAAAAGAGATAGAAAATAGTCGTAAAAAAGATCAAATTATGTTTCAACAAGCAAAATTAGCTAGCATGGGAGAGATGTTACAAAACATTGCTCATCAATGGAGACAACCTCTTGGTGCAATTATGATGATAATACAAAGTTTTCAAACAAAATTTTATGCTGGAAAATTAAATGAAGAATTTATAGAATCACGAGTAAATGATGCTTTTACTTTATCTAAAAATATGTCAGCAACACTAGAAGATTTTCAAACATATTTTAATCCACATAAAATAAGAAAACAATTTTATCTAAAAGGTGTTATTGAAAAATCTATACAACTTAGTAAATATCAATTAACAAAAGAAAATATACAGATAAAAATAGATATTAAGCATGATGTTAAAATATATAGCTATGAAAATGAACTTACACATATCCTTTTAAACTTAATTAATAATTCAAAAGATGCATTCGTAAATAAGCATATTAACAATAAAACAATATTAATAATTGTAAAAGAGAATCAAGAGTTTATTATTATAAACTTTATTGATAATGCAGGTGGAATTAAAGAGGATATAATACAAAAGATATTTGAACCATATTTTACAACTAAACACCAAAGTGTAGGTACAGGAATAGGCTTATATATGTCAAAACAAATTATAGAAAAACATATAAAAGGTAAAATAATGTATAAAAATATAAAATATAAAATAGATTCAACAAAAGAAATACTAGATAAATGTGCTATGTTTGTTTTAGAGATACCAAAAAAATATAAGGATGCGAATCATGAATAAAAAAGATTTTGATATATTGAATAATTTTAATATATTGTATATTGAAGATGAAGAGGATTTATTAAAGCACACCACATCTGTTTTAGAAGATTTTGCCAAAAATATTTATGCTGTTAAAACTTGCAAAGATGCTATTGAAATATTACATAATAATCATGTAGATGTAATTATTTCTGATATATTACTTAAAAATGAAAGTGGTATAGACTGTTTAAAACAAATAAGAGATGAGCTTAATTTGGATATTCCAGCTATACTGGTTACTGCACATACAAATAAAGAATTTTTAATGGATGCAATTGAGCTTAAAATTGAGAAATATATAATTAAACCAATAAGCATAAAAGAGTTAATAAATACACTACATGATATATTTTTACCAAAATTAAAACAAAAGGAAATAGATCAAGCAAATAATATTATTAAATTAATATCAATAGTAACAGATGGAAAACAAGTTGAACTTATTAATTTTATTATAAACAATTTAGATAATGAAAATATGTTAAATTATTCATATAATAATATTATGGAACATATAGATATAAGCAAGCCAACAATTATAAAAATATTTAAACAGCTTTTGGATCGAGAAATCTTAGTAAAAATTCAAAATGGAAAATATTATTTTAACGAAAAAAATCTATAATACACTTATGCTAGATTTTATATTATTTAGATACAATTCTTTGACTTACATGGGAGGTATATGACCCTGGTGGGCATCACGGGCTTCAACCCCGATGTTTGGATAGTTGACTATCCAAAGGGAGGTTCGATTCCTTCACCTTCTCGCCATTTAACTTAAACTTACAGTACTATAGCGTCCTCCTTTGTCAAGACCACTTAAACTATTATTATAATGCTCCAAAAAAGATACACAAAAGACCCAAAAGTAATCTACTCTCTCGCTGATGTACCTTTAAGAGAAAGACTTAAGATAAAACCAAGCGCAAGAAGAGCAATACTTAAACTATAAATTACACTGTAATTTCCTATGTATTTTAAAAGAACCCCTCCTAAAACAGGGAAAAAGAGTCCTAGTGAGGTAATATTTGTCTGTAGTGCCGTATAGATAGGGCGTTTCTCTTCTGGTGCTATCTCAATAACAAGGTTCATACCACTAATACTAAAACCATCAAGCCCTACCCCAAAAAGGAAAAAGATAAACGCATAGAGCCATAAAGAGTCTGCAAAAAGTGCCAAAACAAATGCTAAAATCATAAAAATAAAACTCAATGTAAGCATCTTCTCATAATCACTGATTTTTTTCCAAAGCAGACTACTTCCTACAATACTTCCAAGCATCTGCACCATAATAAAACCACCAAGCATCCAACCACTAAGCGTAAAAGAGCTGTTTGCATGTAAAATAACAAAAGGCATAGAGAGATAGTAAGCAAAACTTAAAAAAATAACAATAATCTGACGCTGCAGTCGCTTATCGCCTTTAAGTGTTTTCATGGCATTTTTCAAAAAGAGTCCAAAGTGTTTCTCTTTTATCTGTATATGTTCCTTCTTTGGCTCATCAATCGTCGAAAAAAGCAAAAAACCAATTCCCATAATAAAGCTACTTACCATGAACAAGTAGGCATAATTGAGCGGTGCTTCATAATTATTTAGCACATATCCAGCTACTCCACCACTTACAATAGAAGCCACTGAGCCTGCAATCTGACGATTTGCCATTGTACGTCCACGATATTTTTTAGAAAATATCTTCGCTTGCAGCTCTTTGAAATAGATAGCACCAAAACCTGCCATAAAGGAGAAGAAGAAAAGCCCAAAACCAATAAGAAGAAGTGTTAATGTTTTGTTTGAATCCCCAATAAAGTAGATACTCAAGCCAATACTCAGCCACGAAAGCCAACGAAAGAAGAAAACTCTTGAAAGATAAGGCAACACTCGCTTATAAGCCTGCGCATGAAAAGCAACATAGAGCTGAATAATAATAGCACCACCACGAAGCAGGGAGACAAAGAGTCCTACAACAACCATACTCTCACTAAAATGTTCTACTATAAGCGGTAAAATTGTAGAGGGCTCGGCTATGGTAACAGCAAGGGAGAGAAAAAATGCGTGGGCTACATTTTTATAGCCATTTTTAGGATTGTCTATCTTATACATTTGCTCTCTTTATAATTTTTAGAAGATGAAATTATAGCAGTTTAGAGATAATCGTTCTCATTTTTTATGGGAACTTCACTATATCGTTGTAAAAAAATATCAGCTGCGATACCGTTGCCTTTTTTTAGCTCTCTCCCCTCTGTATCTAAAACAGGAGTAGTTTTATAACCACACGAAGGAGATTTTGCTTTAAGCACTATTGCATCTGCGTGAGGGTTTGCTAGACAAAACGCTTCAATCTCCTCACGCAATAATGCTGTAACATCCTTTTTGCCCTCATGCGTAAGAATATGATTTTCACCATCGATCTCTACTACATCAATACGCTCACGCGGTGTTCCAAAGAGCGGTGCTTCAGGACAAAAAGGGATAATCTCATAGCCATCAAATGCCTTTGCTACTGCACTTATCTCCTTGGTTTTACCATCATAGCGACAATACTCACCTAAAATACAGGCTGAAATAATGACCTTTTTCCTAGCAGATGACAATTGATTTAATCTCCGTCATCTCTTCAATGGCAAAACGAGGACCTTCACGCCCAACACCAGAGAGTTTCACTCCACCATAGGGCTGAATGTCAAAACGCAGTGTCGGCATATCATTAATGACAATGCCCCCTGCTTCAAGCTCATCAACGGCACGATTCATAAGACTCAAATCATTAGTGAAAACAGAAAATTGCAATCCAAATGGTGAATCATTCATACGCCCAAGCGCATCATCAAAACTCTCAACTTTTACAAGTGAGACAATAGGAGCAAAAACCTCTTCACAGACAATCGCCATATCATCACGTACATTTGCCATAACACAAGGGTGAAAGATTCTTCCCTCCACGTGAGGTACAAGCAGAGGAATCGCCCCCTCTTCTATGGCAGACTCAACCCAGCGTAGTGCACGTCCACACGCCTCATCATCAATGAGCGGTCCCATAAATGTTGCATCATCATAAGGGTTACCGACTTTGAGCTTCTTTGTTGCTGTTGCCATTAACTCTGCGAACTCGTCATAAATATCAGCCTCTACATAAATACGCTGCAGACTTATACAGACCTGTCCTGAGTTTACAAATGCACCAAGTGCACATTTTGTCGCTGCGAGCGCCAAGTCTGCCGATTTTTCAACAAAAGTTGCTGCATTACCGCCGAGTTCTAGTCCTACTTTTTTAATACCGGCACTTTTTGCAATGATATTTCCGACAGGAACACTCCCTGTAAAACTGATGACACGAGGAATATCCGAAGTTACCAGAGCGCTTCCCACCTCTGCATCGCCATAAACAACTGAGAGAGCATCAGGAATAGCAAATTCACTCTCTATGAATAGTTTTGCGAATTTATACGAAGTAAGCGGTGCTTCAGGAGTTGGTTTAAGCACTACGGCATTTCCTGCCACCAGTGCAGGTCCAAGTTTGTGTGCTACAAGGTTAAGCGGAAAGTTAAAAGGGGTAATAGCAACCACAACACCAACCGGTTCACGTCTAAAAAATGCCATTGTCTTTTTACCAGAAACAAAAGCGTCTGTGTTAATCGTCTCACCACCAATCGTTCGCATCGTCTCAGCAGAGAGCGTAATAGTCTCAATACAGCGTTCAACTTCAACGCGTGCATAAGTAATAGGCTTACCTACCTCATCAGTAATGGTCTTGGCAATATCTTCTTTATTCTCACGCAGCTTTGCAGCAACATCAAGAAGCCATGCACAGCGTTGTGCAAGTGTTGATCTCTTTGCAAATTTTGCAGCATCTTGAGCAATTTTCAGCGCTTTTTTTGCATCATCTGCATCACAGATCGGAGCACGTGAGACAACATCACCACTATAAGGTGATCGACGCTCGCTCCACTCCTCTTTTACAGCTTGTATTGAGCCAAAAAATATCTTTGCATCCATAAAAATTCTCCAATAGTCATATGAAGAAAATTATATCACGCAAAAGAGAATTTCTTACTTAACAACCTCAAAAGAGTCATTCTCTTTTTGTGCTTTAATATCTGGTCTCTCACTATTTTCTAGTTGATCAAGGTCATCACCATCAAAAAGTTCCATTTTTGGAATAACAATAGCAATAAGAATGAGAGCAATTCCAAAGATAAATACCCACATAGTTGCACTCTCACCCGTAACACTGACAAGCGTCTCTTTACCAAGACTTTCACCCATTAATGGATGAAAGATATCATCATAATATTTTGTAAATATCCAAGCTGCAAAGATACCACCAACAGCACCAACAGCAACATCTACACGCCCTTCTGCAATTGATATAGGTCCGGTACCAGGACATTTACCCATAATCGCCATGCCAATACCAAAAATAACACCTCCAATAATAAGGCCAGAGAGTATCATCGGTTTTACATGATAAGAGGCATACCCCATCTTTATCTCAAAATAAAGAACAATACTGGTAATACCAATAGCCAAAAAGAGCATTTTAGGAATGATTGTATCTTTTCCCATCGCAAAACCGGCAATCTTTTCAAACTTATCAACACGTGTATATTGAATAATTCCGCCAAAAACAATACCTATAAGAAATACAAGCCAAAAAGAACCGTGTCCTTCATTTTGAACAATAGTGTACATATCTGCTGTACGAGAGAGCACAAAATTAAAATATTCACCCATTAAGACTCCTTATTTTTTTTATAAAAGAGTTTACCCGTCACTAAAAGTGTCACAAGTACAACTCCGCCAAAAATCATCGAGCTAAATGCTGTTTGACTCATACCTGACATAAAGTGTCCTGATGTACAACCCCCTGCAAGACGCGCACCGATGATAAGTAAAAATCCAGAGATAAAACTCCAAATGAGACGTGAAACTACAGAGTTGTTTTTATAGGCTTTCCAACCTGCTGGAATAACACTGATACGAAACGTTTTTGTAATAAAAACAGAAGTAATAAAACCGCCAACAAGCGCACCCAAGAGCATAACACCTTCCCAGGCACCAGCTTTTTCTACCTCTTGAAGATAGGTATAATCTTTTGGATCCATTCCAAATAAAATTCCTGCATAATACGGTACATACGTTGAAGCCCCAATAGGTCGGTTTGCGCCAAATACAGAAAATGTAAAAAGGAGCAGGAGTGCCATTAATATGCCACCCATCCACCACGACAATCTTCTATTCATTAAATTTCCTTATAGTAAAAATAAATCTACTATTATATTATATTATTTTTATAAATAAACAGCAACAGTAATGAAAAATAATTTTTTCTTAAATAAAAAAGTATAAAATAGCTTTATGAAAACTTTTTTAACAATACTTTTACTTATAACACACCTCTTTGCCTATGAAACTGACTCATGGATTCACAACTATGACGCAGGCGTTAAACTTGCCAAGAAAGAGCATAAAAACATATACCTTTTCATTGGTGCAGACAAATGTAAATTTTGTAAAATCTTCAAAGAAAAAACACTTTCACAAAAAAAAGTTATGGATAAACTCCATAAAGATTATGTTCTTATCTATCTCTCACGTGACCGACATAAAATCCCAGATAAGTTTGAAAAATTTGGCGCACCACGCCACTACTTTTTAGATGAAAACGGTAAGATAGTGTTTGCAACTTTTGGAGTAGTAGAACCTGCTGGTTTTTTTACTATTTTAGATGAAGCAGAGCTTAGCAAAGAGGATTAAAGGGTAATATTTTCTACCATCTCTACTACTTTTGGAGTAACGATGAGTGCATCAAAAGTAAAATCCCCATCAAAGCCATTTTTTTTCATATATACCTGAGCAGTTTTTATAATTTTAGAGAGTTTTGCAGGGGTAATGTTTTGAATAGCCAGTTCATAATCTTCACCGCTTTTCACCTCTACAAAATGCAAAACTCCCTCTTTTTCTGCAATAATATCAATCTCTCCAAAACGAGAGTAAACATTACGATCGACAATGTTATAAGCAGCTTGAAAAAGATAATCACATGCCCTCTCTTCGGCTTCATTACCTTTGGCTCTGCTCATTTTAAGCCTTAATTACCTCAACTTTAATGCTCTTAAACGCAGCAGTGAAAATGAGCTCATCATGTGCATCTCCAAAGAGTGCATTAATGCGGCTGTTTGCATGGTGAAACGTAGTAAACAGTGTCTTTGGTTCTATTTTATCCGTTATTTTTACACGGAGTGGGCTTGTTTGACCGAATGCACTTTTGAGTATCACTTTTTCACTCGTAAAATCCGCTGCATCAGCTTCACTTACAAGCAGAATATCTTCAGCATATCTATTGTTTAACTTTTCGCTTCGTTTTGTCTGAGCAGCATTATTGTAGTGAGCAAGAGTTCTTCCTGTTGTTAGATGATAGCCATTGAGCTTACCATTTATAATCTCTTGCACCATTCCACGCAACTTATACTGATGATAGACAAAGCGTCCATACCCATCTTCTGTTCTAAAATCCAACTGATGTAAAATCGGAGTATCTTCAGTATGTACCGGCCACTGCAAACCACGCTTACGATGCTTCTCAAGTCGATGATAATCAGCTCCGCTAAAACGTCTGTACGCCACACGTTGAACCTCTTGCCACACCTCTTTTGAACTCTTATAGTTTGCACTTCCACCCATTTTATTATCAAGTATCTGCATTACTTCCCAATCATCTGGCAAATCAGATTGTACCAGAGGTTGAGAGAGGTGCAGACGACGCATGGCATTAACATAGACACCTGTTTTTTCATACGCAGATTTTACACCCACAACAATATCCGCACGCTTGGCAACATCTGTCATAAAAAGCTCTTGAACAAAAAGAAGCTCAAGCTCTTCAAACGCTCGCTCTACTTTGTTTAGATTTGGGTGGATATGTGTCAAATCTTCACCCATATTCAAAATGGCTTTTACCTTACCATCAAACATTGCATCAACAAGTTGCGGTGTCATCAGCCCAATCTCTTTTGGCTCTTGATAATCAGGATCATAATAAGGAAGCATCCCCATATCACAAGCGCCCTGCACATTATTTTGCCCACGCAAAGGCATCAATCCTGTTCCCGGTTTTCCTATGTTACCTGTCATAAGTGCAAGATGTGTAATTGCCATAACCGCATATGAGCCATCAAGATGTTCGGTAATTCCAAGTCCCCAAAAAATCATTGACTTTTTCAGAGCATATTCACGTGCCACTTTACGAACAAGCTTTGAAAGATCTTCATATCCCTCTACTGATTTAAAATAGTCAGGATTAGCATAAGGATCATTCAGTATCTTCTCTTTAAATATCCCAAAACCTTTCGTTCTGTCTTCAATAAAACTCTCATCATAGAGCTCTTCATCGATGATAACATAGGCAAGCATATTCAGGATTAAGAGATTGGCTTCATGCGGCATAATCGCTTTATATTTTGCAAAGCGATGCAGTTTTATCTCACGTACATCAAAAACAGCCAGATTATCATTTTCACGTGCCACATCAAGTATGCGATTTGCAATAATGGGATGCGCTTCTGTTGTATTTGAGCCGATAACTATCATAAACTCAGCATTATAGATGTCATTATAAGGATTTGTTGCAGCACCCTCGCCAATGGTAGCACGCATACCTTTGAGTGATGGAGAGTGGCAAACACGAGCACAGTTATCTACGTGAGGAGAGTGTAAAGTATGACGGGTAAATTTTTGAAAAAGATATGAAGATTCACAGGAAGTACGTGCTCCACCAATAGAAGCTACAGATTTATTGCCATAATTTTTTTGAATCTCTTTGAGTTTCATCGCACAAGCAGTCGTTGCCGCTTCAAGATCACACTCATACCAAGTCTCATCAAAATCAACCAAAGCAGCACTTACTGTCTCATGAATAGCAGGATTTTTCTCTAAAAAACTTTTTCTTATGCGAGGTGTTTTTAGTCTGTCATCAGCATCAACAAACTCATATCCATATTTCCCCTTGATACAGAGTTTTCCTTGTGAAACCACACCATCAGGATGAGCAAAAATCTTTTTTATTTTATTCTCTTTGATATCAACATGTGCTGCAATATCACACCCAACACCACAGTAGGTACATACACTGTCTATTGTCTCTATATTTTCCATTTTTCCCGCTCTCCCCTTAACTATTTTCATAGTCTCATAAGATTTTTTAAGATTTTTTTCTGAAGCTCAGACCGAAAGGAGGATTTATCTTTAGAAAAGAGTCTTAAAAAATCTGAAATATACAATTAGTGAAGATAGTTTACAATTCTTTGCCTTAAGAGTGATGGAAGCCAAGCTATAAACTAAGATATTCAACGCACTCTAAGCTATATATTTCTTTACAAAATCACTGCTACTATATACTTCAACATCAACTTGAAGAAACTCTTTATCATTACTGATTATACACTCTGCAGCAGATTCTTTTGCACAGATATATTGTAAATTATCTTCCAAATCACTGTTTGTTAAGTGTAAAGCTTCTAAAACACTCTTGTTGTTAGCTCCAACAACTTCAAACATATCATTGACAAGTCTTAAAAATGCTCGAATATCTTTAATCTGTTTTCTAGCCACATAATCAATATTGAGCAGTGTAATATCCAAAACAACACCCTCAAAAAGATTCGCTTCTACACTGTTTAAAATGACAAGTGCATCTTCATAATTTGCTCGCTCTAAAAGAAGATCTAAAAATATATTTGTATCTACAAAGATTTTCATTTGACTATCGCATTATATCGTGCATCATCAGTTTTAAAAGAGTCATCAAGCATACCGGTAAATTTTGAAAAACTCCCTTTTTTAAGCCCCTCTTTGTCAGCCGCTCGACTCACCAAATCTTGATACTCTTCATAAGGCAAAATTACTGCCCGTTTTTTATGAGACTTTTTATCTACAATAACGACTAGTTTATTTAATATTTTTGTAAATTGTGACTGTGCTTGAGATATACCTAGTTCTATCATATCTATCTCCATATATTTATATATGTATATTATA